>Ga0102591_1000144_pt1 | contig 170439 bp, 145 predicted proteins | sample AraplaCol_mCL_r2_2_FD_76860 | JGI IMG/M metagenome (GOLD analysis project Ga0102591, IMG submission 76860) | Arabidopsis root microbial communities from North Carolina, USA - plate scrape MF_Col_mCL_r2 (SPADES assembly) (version 2) | ecosystem: Host-associated > Plants > Roots > Endosphere... | reverse complement strand
GTCGAACGATGCCCCGCTCGGCACGGCTTTCACCATCACCGTCGACGTCAAGCACGGGCTGCCCACCGGCATCTCGGCCGAGCAGCGCACGAACACTGTGCGTGCGCTCGCCAACGGCAATATGGGTGCGGCCGATTTTGTTCGCCCCGGCCATGTCTTCCCGCTGATCGCCAAGGACGGCGGCGTGCTGATGCGCTCCGGCCATACCGAGGCGGCTGTCGATCTGTGCAAGCTCGCCGGCCTTCCGCCGGTCGGTGTGATTTGCGAGCTCGCCAATGACGACGGCACCGTGATGAAGGGCGCGCAGATCAGCGACTTCGCCGCGAAGCACGGGCTGAAGCAGATCACGGTCGCCGATCTGATCGCCTATCGCCAGTCGCGCGAGAAGCTGGTCGAGCGGGTGCATAGCTTCCCGATCAAGACCGCCTATGGCGAGATGACCGGCCATGTCTACATCACGCCCTTCGAGGATACGCAGCATTTCGCCTTCGTGATGGGCAAGCTTGGCGATGGCGAGAAGGTGCCGGCGCGGCTGCACCGGGCTGATGTCGTCGCCGATGTGCTCGGCGGCGCCAACACCATCCAATGCGCGCTGCGGCGCTTCCAGCAGGAGGGGCGCGGCGTGCTGGTCTATCTGCGCGACGGCACTGCCGGCGTGCCGATCAAGAGCGTCGAGGACGATTCAGACGCGCTGCGCAGCCAGCAATGGCGCGAGGTGGGCCTGGGGGCCCAGATCCTGCGCGATCTCGGCGTCTCCTCGATCGTCAACCTCGCTTCCTCGCCGCGCTCCTTCGTGGGGTTGAGCGGCTTCGGCATCGAGATCGCGGAGACCGCGCCGCTGGAGTAGGAGGGCCTAGATCGCCGCGCGTCCTTTCGGACGCAAAGTGGCGATCCAGGCCGTTGTTCTGGCATCGGATTCTTCCGAAAAGTGGATTCCACTTTTCGGTCCGATGCTCTAGCCCTCCATCAGCGCGGTGACATGGGCGGCGGTGGATTTCGCCAGCGCCTCCAGGTCGTAACCGCCCTCCAGCACCGAGACGATGCGGCCGCCGGCATGGCGGTCCGCCACCTCCATGACCTTCTGTGTCGCCCAGGTGAAATCGGCCTCGCGCAGGTTGATGCTGGCGAGCGGATCGCGCCAATGCGCGTCGAAGCCGGCCGACAGGATGACGAGGCCCGGTCGGAAATCGTCGAGGCGCGGCAGGATCACCGTCTCGAAGGCCTCGCGAAACTCGTCGGAGCCGCTGCCGGGGCTTAGCGGGACATTCACGATGGTGCCGTGGATACCGCGCTCGGAAGCTGCGCCGGTGCCGGGATAGAGCGGCATCTCGTGTGTCGAGGCGTAGAGCACGCTGGCGTCGTTCCAGAAGATGTCCTGCGTGCCGTTGCCGTGGTGCACGTCCCAATCGACGATGGCGACGCGCTCGACCCCATGGGCCTTCTGCGCATGGCGCGCGGCAATGGCCGCATGGTTGAAGATGCAGAAGCCCATCGCGTGCTCGCGCTCGGCATGGTGGCCGGGCGGGCGCATGGCAAGGAAGGCCGAGCGCGCCTGGCCGGTCATGACCTCGTCCACCGCCAGGATGGCGCCGCCGACCCCGCGCAACGCGGCCTCGATCGTACCGGGCGACATCAGCGTGTCGGCATCGATCTGGACGAAGCCCGCTGTCGGCGCCGACGCGATCAGGGCTTCGGCATAGGCGGCCGGATGGCAGAGCGCGACCTGATCGAGCGTGCCGAGCGGCGCCTCAACCCGAATCAGTGCCGCGAAGCGCTCGGCCTCGAGCGCGTGTTCGACCGCTTTCAGCCGCTCGGGCCGCTCCGGGTGGCCGGCCGGCATGGCATGGTCCAGGCCGGCTGGATGGGTGATCAGAAGGGTCGTCAAGGCTCGCTCACCAAGCAAAACGGAGGCTTTGGAGGCCCAACCGTGGCCGCTTTGCCACGCTTTGCCGCATTGCACACGCCCCGCGAGGAACCCGATTGCGCATGGTCAGTTTGAGGCCTAGTGCTCGCCAGACCGTCGCCCGCGCGGCAAAGGCCAAGGCGATACGAAGCGTTAACGTTCGATTCATCATAAATGGCTGCCTGCGGGACGCTCTGGTGGAAGCTATGAAGAAGACTGTTTTCGTTGCCTTGGCTCTGTCTGCCCTTCTCGGCGCCTGCCAGTACAAGAGCGTGAGCGCACCTGAGCTGTCAGCCAGGGACGCCGAATATATCGCGCTCGTCCCCAAGTTCGATGTTCATCTGCCCTACCTTCCCTACGAGATCAACGATCCGACGGGCCAGCCGCCTGGCACGATCTATGTCGATACGAAGGAGAAGTTCCTCTACCTCGTGCTGCCGAACAAGCGCGCGATCCGCTACGGCGTCGCGACCGGCGACGAGGCCTTCGGCTGGACCGGCGAGGCCGTGATCCAGCGCAAGGCGGAGTGGCCGCGCTGGACGCCGCCGGCCGAGATGATCAAGCGCTGGCCGCATCTGAAGCCGGTTGCCGGTGGTCTCACCGGCGGGCCGGACAACCCGCTCGGTGCCCGCGCGCTCTATCTCTACCAGAACGGCCACGACACGCTCTATCGCATCCACGGCACCAATGAGCCGGAGACGATCGGCCGCTCGGCCTCGTCGGGCTGCATCCGCATGCGCAACATCGACGTGATCGACCTCTTCAACCGCGTGCCCGTCGGCGCGAAGGTCGTCGTCGTCTGATCCTGTCAGAAAGAACCCATTTCATGCGACGGGCGGTCTTCGGGCCGCCCGTTTGCATTTGGGGCGGTGCCCGCGCCGTGACCAGAAAAAGACCGGCGGGAGTGAAACTCCGCGCCGGTCAGTGAAGGGTCTCGAAGGGGAGGTTTCGAACGTCGAAACCGTCGCGACGAACAACCGGCCACTGGGCCAGAATGTTCCTCGACGCCTGGGACTTTCGCAGCCGATCTGGCCGTGTCAGCGGCGGCTTCAAGAAATTCTCGTGACCATTTTGGCGAGCGGCAAGGGCTGCGGCCATGTTTGGCGCCATGTTCTTCACCGAAGGCGCTGCGACCGCAGCGCGGCAAGCAAAACGGCGCGTGGTTGCCCACGCGCCGTTGCAAGGAGGCCGGAAGACTCGCCTTCCGTGACCCGGAGGCTTGCTCCTCAGGCGAGGAGGCCTTCGGCCTTGGCCCAGTTCAGGGTCTTGTCGAGGGCGCGCTCGAAGCGGCTGAACATCTCCTCGATCTCGGCCTCGCTGATGATCAGCGGCGGGCAGAAGGCGAGGCGGTCGCCCATGGCGCGGGTGATCAGGCCTTCTTCGAGCGCGAAGGAAGCGGCCTTGGCGCCGACGCCCTTCTTGGTCTCGAAGGGGGCTTTTGTGGTCTTGTCCTTGACGAGCTCGGCGCCGCCGATCAGGCCGACGCCGCGGGCCTCGCCGACGAGCGGATGCTCTTCGAGCTTGTTCAGGCGGCGCAGGAAGGTCGGCGAGACCTTGGCGGCATGCTCGACGATCTTGTCGCGCTGGTAGATCTCCAGCGTCTTGACCGCGATGGCGCAGCCGACTGGGTGGCCGGCATAGGTGTTGCCATGGCCGAAGACGCCGATCTTGCGGCTCTGGTCGACCAGAACCTCATAGATCTTCTCGTTCATCATCACGGCGCTGAGCGGGAAATAGGCCGAGGTGATCTGCTTGGCGAGCGAGATCGAGTCGGCGTTCATGCCGTAGGTCTCGGTGCCGAACATCTTGCCGGTGCGGCCGAAGCCGGTGATGACCTCGTCCGAGATGAAGAGGATGTCGTATTTGCCGAGGACCGCGTTGATCTTCTCGAAATAGCCCTCCGGCGGGATGACGGCGCCGCCGGCGCCCATCACGGGCTCGGCGATGAAGGCGGCGACCGTGTCCGGCCCCTCGCGCTGGATCATCTCGTCGAGCTCGGCGGCGAGCCGCGTCGAGAAGTCCTGCTCGCTCTCGCCGGGTTCCGCGAAGCGGTAGTGATGCGGGCAGGAGGTGTGCAGGATGCCCGGCAGCGGCAGGTCGAAGTCGATATGGTTGTTCGGCAGGCCGGTCAGCGAGGCGGAGGCGACGGTGACGCCGTGATAGCCCTTCAGCCGCGAGATGATCTTCTTCTTCTGCGGCCGGCCGAGTGCGTTGTTGAGATACCAGACGATCTTGACCTGGGTGTCGTTGGCGTCGGAGCCGGAGGCGCCATAGAACACCTTCGAGATCGGAACCGGCGCCATTTCCTTGAGCTTCTCGGCGAGCTCGATCGCCGGGTCGTGGCTGCGGCCGCCGAAGATGTGCGTATAGGGCAGCTTCTTCATCTGCTCATAGGCGGTCTCGACCAACTCCTGGTTGGAGTAGCCGAGCGCGGTGCACCAGAGCCCCGCCATGCCCTCGATATATTCCTTGCCGGCGGAGTCGTAGACATAGACGCCCTTGCCGCTTTCCAGCACCAGCGGACCGGTCTCCCGATGCGTGGCGAGGTTGGTATAGGGATGGACGAGTGTCTCGACGTCCCTGACGGCAAGATTGGACAACATGATGTGCGGCTCCCGACGCTGCGAAATCAGTTCTGCCAGCATAGGCTGCCTTGCGAGCAAGCTTTGAGCGATTTTCACGCATGGCATCGCAGAGCCTGCCGCAGGATGGCGTCTGCGCGGCGGTTTCTGGAGGTGCTTGCCAGCCGGGGAGGGGCAGGGCAAATGTCCAGGCTGGAATCTTTCTGGACAGAGCCTCGATGATCGACCCGGCCAGCATGGTGAACCGGCCCGCGCCAGGCCGCGACTGCGGAAGCTGCACGCTCTGTTGCAAGGTCTATGAGGTGCCGGCCGTGCAGAGCCCGGCGGGCGTCTGGTGCCGGCATTGCCAGCCGGGCCGGGGCTGCGGCATCCATGAGACTCGCCCCGACCATTGCCGCGCTTTCTTCTGCCTGTGGATGACGCAGGACTTTCTCGGCCCCGACTGGAAGCCGGATAAGGCGCGCTTCGTGCTCACCATGGACCCGACGACGCGCTGGCTCTTCGCGCAGGTCGACCCCGGCGCCGCGCAGGCCTGGCGGAAAGAACCCTATTACTCGCAGTTCAAGCGCTGGGCCGCCGCCAGCAACCGGCCGGTGATCGTCTTCGTCAACCAGCTCGCCACGGCGGTGACGGCGAGCGACGACACCCAACTCGGCCAGATCGCGCCGAATGAACGGCTCGTGCTGCGCGACGCGCCCGGCGGGCGTCAGGTCGTGGAGAAGATCAAGGCCGCGAGCTGAGGATCACTCGGTATCGACGGCGCGGGCCAGTTCGCGCCAGAGCACGACGAGCCGGTCGAGCTCGGCGAGGTCCTCCGGGTTCAGTTTGCCCAGCGTGCTCGCGACGAAATCGCGCTGGGTGGCGATGCCAGCCTCGGCCAGGCGGCGTCCCTCGGGCGTCAGATGCATGGCGTAGGAGCGCCGGTCTCCCGCGATGGCGCGGCGCTCGACGAGCTCCGCCTGCACCAGCCGGTCGACCAGGCCGGAGACATTGCCCTTGGTGACGTAGAGGCGTTGGGCGAGCTCGCTCTGGCTGATGCCCTCCTGCTCGGTCAGGGTCGAGAGCAGGTCGAATTGCGGGATGGAGAGGCCGAGCGTGCGGATGCGCGCCGACATCTGGGTCAGCATGCGCTGATGGAGCCGCATGAAGCGGAACCAGACCCGATCCGGTTCCGCCGTGATTGGCAGCACAGGCTGTGGTGCGGACATCACGCCTCCTCGCTTGTGAATGATCAGAGCTAAACCATCTCGTGCGCGCAAGCGAGCCCGCGCGCGTTTTTGAGACAGCATCGACAAGAAGACAAGGCCATGCCGAAAAGGTGGCCTCGACAAGAACGGCGCCCTTTCGGGCGCCGTGTCATGATTGTGCGAGGGCTTGGCACCCTCCGCCGGGGCAGTTCAGCCTCAGAACTCTTCCCAGCCGGCGTCCTGGGCGCGGGCATTGGCGACCTTGCGCGGCGCGGGAGCCGGCTTGGTGGGCAGAGTCCGGGATTGCACGAAGGCGGCCTCGGCCAGCTGACGCAGGCGCTCGGGCTCCGAGCCGCCGTCAGCCGCGGTGGCAGGAGCGGCCTTGGCCGTGGCCGGCCAGCTCGGCGTGCGGAGCTTCGGCTTGGCCGCCGCCGGAGCCGGTGCCGTCCGGACAGGAGCCGCCGGCGCCGGGCGGGCATTGACCGCGACCGGAGCGGCCATGCGCCCGCCGGTCGCCTCACGCCGTGTGCGGAACGTCGCGACGAGGTCGTTGAGCTGGCCGATGCGGCCGGACAGCGAGGAGGCGGAAGCGGCGCTCTGCTCGGCGAGCGCGGCGTTCTGTTGGGTCATCTCGTCGAGATGGGCGACCGCCTGGCTCATCTCGTCGATGCCGTTGGCCTGCTCGCCCGAGGCCGACGAGATGTCGGCGATGGTGGCCGAGACCTTCTGCGAGGCCTCCAGGATGCGGGTCAGCGATTCTCCGGCCTGACGCACCAGCTTGACGCCCTCGGTGACCTCGGCGTTGGACGAGGAGATCAGCCCGGAGATGTCCTTGGCGGCCTCGCCCGAGCGCTGCGCCAGGGTGCGCACCTCGGAGGCGACGACAGCGAAGCCCTTGCCGGCATCGCCGGCGCGGGCCGCCTCGACCGCGGCGTTGAGCGCCAGCAGATTGGTCTGGAAGGCGATGTCGTCGATCACCCGGATGATGTCGGAGATCTTCTGCGAGGCGGTCTCGATGCGGGCCATGGCCTCGACGGCCTGTCCGGCGATGCTGCCGCCGGACTGGGCGGCGTTCATGGCGTCGGCGGCGATCTCGGTCGCCTGGCGGGCGGCCTGGGCCGAGGCCTTGACGCTGGCCGCCAGCTCCTCGGTGGTGGCGGCGGTCTCCTCGAGCGAGCTCGCCTGCTCCTCGGTGCGCTTGGAGAGATCGTCGGCGCCCATGTTGATCTCGCGCGCCGCCAGCCCGACATCGGCCGAGGTGGTCTGGATCGTGGCGACGGTCTCGGAGAGGCGGTCGACGGTCTCGTTGATGGCGCCCTTGAGATCGGCGAAGCGGCCGCGATAGGCGGTCTCGACGCGATTGGTCAGGTCGCCGCCGGCGATCGCCGCGAGCGCACCTGCGAACTCGGTCGTGGCCGAATCCACCACCGCGTTGATCTCGTTGATGCCCGCGACGAGGCGCAGCATCTGCTCGTCGGCATCCTTGATCTCGAGCCGCGCGCTGAAGTCGCCGGCCGCGGCCGCAGCCACCACCTCACCGACATCCGAGACCACCGCCTCGATCGACTGCGCCCGGGCGAGACGAGCGGCGGCAGCGGCACGCTCCTGCTCTTCAAGGGCGCGGACGCGCAGGCCGTTCTCCTGGAAGATGGTGAGCGCACCGGCCATGGCGCCGATCTCGTCCTTGCGGTCGCCATAGGGCACGGCGATGGAGAGATCCCCCTCGGCCATGGTCTTCATGACCTGCGTCATCTTGCCGATCGGCGTCGTCACCCGCGACAGCACCAGCCAGAGGCCGAAGCCGGTCAGCAGCAGCGAGGCGGCAAACAGCGCGGAGAAGCGCATCAAGGTCCAGAAGGTCGCGTCCGCGGCGTTGACGGCGCGATGATTGAGAATCGAAATCGAAATGCTGGCAATGTCGCCGATGGTCTCAAGAGCCGGCACGACCGACTCGCGCCAGACATCGGGGCTCATCGCAATGGTCTGGCCATTGGTCAGCTTGCCGATGATGTCGTCCCGCATCTCCTGAAAGCGGCCGGAGAAATAGGTGCTTTGCGCCTTGGCGACGGCAGCCTTGATCTCGGGAGCGGTCTGAGGCGCCTCACCGATGGTGCGCAGCGAGTTCCAGGCGAAGTTGCCGTTGCCTTCTGCGATGGTGATCGCGCGCGATTCCTTGGCGTCGAAGGGGCGGTTCTGAGCCAGGATCGAGCTCACCATCGCGCCGCTCGTGCCGGTCACGGCCCGGATCGACCAGGCCAGCGAACGGATCGAGACGAGTTCCGAGAGGGCCGGGCTGGCCGAGCGGATCTCAGCCTCGACGGCCGTCGAAGCCTTTTCGAGCGCGCCGAGATAGGTCTCGCCGACCTTGAACACGGTGCTCGGCAGGTCCTTGGTCCGGCCGGCCGGCGCGAGCTTGGCTTCGTTGTCGACCTGTTGGCGGATCTTGCCGTATTCGGCGAAGGAGGCCTGAAGCGTGCCGGCCACGGCCTTCAGATCCGCGCCGCGCCAGCCGGCGAAGCCCGCCTGTGCCTGCGCCATCGCCGCGTCGACATCCTTGCGGCGCGTCATATAGGTGTCGATCGAGCCCTGATTGGTGCCCGGCGCTTGGATCACGGCGGTCTGTAGCGAGGCGCGCTCAAGGCGGCCTGCCGCCAGCGCATCGAACAGGTTCTTGTTGAGGCGCGAGAGCGCTGCGACCCTGCCGGCTGCCTCGTTGCGCTCATAGGCAGTCCAGATCTGCTGGCCGCTGAGCACTGCAACGACGAGTCCCATCAGGGCGAGGAGCCCGACGAGCATCGTCTTGATCGACATGGTGGAAAACAGTTTGGTCACGCAGGCCCCCTTGTCACCAATGGCGCCACCTGTCTGCAATGGCAGCGACGTTGGCGTAGCGTTGTCGAGGAAGCTCTTAAAAACGCGTTAGTTCTGATGGAGTTGACCTAGAAAAAGCTTCTCCATCGTCAAAAAAACCATGAGCCGTGTCTAGACAATTCTTGATCGAGCCATTGGCGAGCAATCCTGTGCCGGCAAGCGCCTCTCCGAATCAAGCCGCAGGCCGCTTGCCTTCTGCGCGCGATGGCCTCACCTAGAGAAAGATGCATCGCCGTCTCGTCTTCGAGGAACCGGTTTCGCGTGCCGCCATCTGGAGCCGACGGCTGGCGTGGTTCTCGCTCGCGGTGCTCCTGCTGTCGCTGCTGCTGGTTCGGCTGGGCGAGCCGAGCATCGAGGGGCTTGCACCGATCGCGGCGGCTTATGTCTTCGTGCTCGCGGCGCTCGGGCTCGCGATCCTCGCCTTCATCCGCATCTGGCAGCAGGGCCATCGCGGCGTCGGCATCGCGTCGGCGGCGTTGCTGCTGCTGCTGATCCCGCTCGCGCCGGCCGGCTATGTCGGGCTGAAGCTGCTGACGAAGCCCGCATTGGCAGATGTCTCGACCGATATCGACGACCCGCCCGCCTTCAGCCGCTCGCAGGCCGCGCAGACCGCGCGTTCGGGGCGGGTACCGCCCGATGTGCCGGCCGAGCGCCGGCGGTTGCAGCGGCAGGCCTATCCCAAGGCGGTGCCGATCCTGCTCGAAGAACCGGCGGAGGCTGCCTACGATCTCGCACGCAAGGCGGCGACCACGCTCGGCTGGCAGGTGCTGGAAAGCACGCGGCCAGGGGGACGCAGCGGCGCAGGCCGGATTGAGGCTGTGGCGCGCGGGCGCATCCTGCGCTTCTCGGAAGACATCACCATACGGATCCGGCCGCGCGTCGATGGCAGCCGTATCGATATCCGCTCGGCTTCTCGTCTCGGCAGCCATGATCTCGGTGTCAATGCACAGCGGATCGCGGCCTTTGCCGCTGAGATCGAGCTCCTGATGGAGAACCGCTGAGTAGCCGCTCAGGCGAGGCGGTAACGGCTCTTCAGGGCGGGGACGTCGTCGCTGGACTGGACGACGCCACGTGCCACCAGATCCTCGAGCTGTGCCAGCACAGAGAGCGACGCAGCTCCGTGGAGCGCCGGCGCTAGCCCCTGATAGATGGGCGGCACCATCGCGGCGATGGTCTCGTCGCCGAGGCCGAGCCGGTTCAGGATCGCGGCCTCGCGCTGACGGCGATGCTGGACGAGGCCGCGCAGGAAGCGCTGCGGGTCGGTGACCGGCCCGCCATGGCCCGGCCGGTAGAGCGCATGCTCGAGGCCGCGCAGCTTCTCGATCGAAGCCATATAGGCGACCATCGAACCATCCGGTGGCGCGACCACGGTGGTGGACCAGGCCATGACATGATCGCCGGAGAACAGCGTGTCCTCTTCGGCGAGTGTGAAGGCGAGATGGTTGACGGTGTGGCCGGGCGTCTCGACGGCCGCGAGGCTCCAGCCCGGGCCGGTGACCGTGTCGCCGTCCTGCATCAGCCATTCGGGAGCGAAGGCGGCGTCGCCGGCCGCATCGAGGACATAGGTCTCGCCGGCGCCGAGTTCGCGCGAGGGGCGATGCGGGCCGCAGCCGACGATGCGCGCGCCGGTCGCCGCCTTGAGCGCGGGCACGGCCGGGGAGTGGTCGCGATGGGTGTGAGTCACGACGATGTGGCTCACCGTCTCGCCGCGAACGGCATCGAGCAGGCGTTCGACATGGGCGGGATCGTCCGGGCCCGGATCGATGATCGCCACCGTGCCGTGGCCGACGATATAGCTGCAGGTGCCAGTGAAGGTCATCGGGCCGCTGTTGCCGGCGATGATCCGGCGCACCAACGGAGAGAGTGTGGCGACCTCACCCGCCGGCGTGGTGGCGCTCCTGTCGAACTCGATCTCGTCTTTCGCAGTGTCCTGGCTCATGCGCCCCTTGTAGCTCATGCCGCCCCGCCTGCCTCTGCGGAATCCGCGCAAGCGGCCTGCCCATCCGCGCATGGGGCTGCCTCGCGCCTGAGCCAGCGGAGTGCTTCTGACCGATCACGCGCTGCCGGAGCTGAGCTGCCTGTGGCTCGCCTTCGGCGCCCAGATGGCGGGCGGCGCGTCCGGAGCCGGTTTCGCCAAGGCCCCCGCCGCTGAGACGCGTTTTATCAGGAATGCGAAAGGCCGGGGCTTGCCCCGGCCTTTTTCGTTGTCGTCGCCTTTTTAGTGAGCCGTCAGTTCGTCTGCTGGCCGCCGCAGCTCTTGTCGGACATGCCGAAGAACGGGCCGAAATTGCCGCATTTGTCGCAAGCCGACAGAGTCAGAGCGAGTCCCAGCATGCCGGCGAGAATAAAAATGCGCTTCATGGCCTCGGTCGTCCGATTCGATTGAGGCCGCATCTTAGGGGCACTCGGCCGCCGAAGACAGGGGTCAGAATCCGGCGCCGCAGAGCCAAGCCAAGATGCCCGTCGCCGTGAGCGCGATCAGGGCGATCGTCATTTTGGCTTCGTTTGGCCAGTGGGTCAGCATGCTACGTCTCCTTCGCGGGAGGCGATGCGATAGTCATGCCATCTTACAGAGGGGTGACGGTTTCCCCGGTGCTTTCGACACCGGGGAAGCCGCCTTCATGGCCGGCAAGGGCGGGCGGAGCCGGCCGGAAGCTCGTCAGGTCTCGCGGAAGGCCCGCGCCATGCTGTCCTTGAGTGGCTGCAGCAGGTACTCGAAGAAGGTTCGCTCAGTGGTCTGGATGTAGACATCGGCCGGCATGCCGGCCGTTGGCTGGAAATCATGCACCGAGGCGAGGCTCTTCTGATCAAGCTTGGCCCGCACGACATAGAGGTCCGGCACGCCGGGATAGGCGCGCTGTTTCTCGTCGGGCAGGGCATCGGCCGAGATGTAGATGACGCGGCCGGTGACCATCGGGGTGGTGCGCTGATTCAGCGCCGTCAGCCGCACCGAGGCGAGCTGGCTGTGCTTGATCTTGTCGATGTCCTGCGGGCGCACGCGTGCCTCGATAATGAGCTCGTCCTGCAGCGAGACGATCTCCATGATGTTCTTGCCGGGCTCGATGACGCCTCCGGCGGTGTGATAGCGCAGCTTGACCACCGTGCCCTTGACCGGAGCCGCGATGACCGAGCGGTTGAGGGTGCCCTTCACCGTGTGGATGCGCTCGCGCACGTCGTTGAGCTCGGCGCTGATGTCCTGAAGCTGGTCCGAGGCGATCTTCTGGGCATTCTTCCGCACGCCGTCGATCTGCTCCATCGAGCGGGCGATGCGTTCGCGTGCGTCGCCGATGTCGCCGCTGATGCGGCCGGCCTCGCCGCCGAGATTGGCGGACAGGCGCTGCAGGGACAGCACCTCGGGCTTGCGGACATAGCCGCGCTGCAGCAGCGCTTGCTTGCCTTCGAGCTCTTCCTTGAGAAGCACCATCTGCTGCTGGACCCCGGCGAGCTGCGTCTTGCTGCCGGCGATCTTCTCCTCCAGCGCATCGATGCTCTTTTGATGCGCTGCGATCTCGCTATCGGTGTTGTTCCGGCGCGCCCGGAAGGCGATCTGCTGGGACGAGATCATCGACGCGATGTCGGGGTCGAAACGCTGCGCCACGAGATGGCTCGGAACGGCGAAATCGCCATGCCCGGCAACCTCCGCCTTCAGCCGCGCCTCGATCGCTTCCAGCCGATAGAGCTTGAGCTCGTGGCGGCGCAGCTCGGCGCGCGAGGAGACGTCATCGAGTTTCACCAGAGGCTGACCGGGCGTGACGACATCGCCTTCGCGGACGAGGATCTCGCGGATCACGCCGCCTTCGAGATGCTGGATCGTCTTGTTCTGGCCGGTGGTGACGAAGACGCCGGTGGCGATGACGGCGCCCGCGATCGGCGCCGTGTTGCCCCAGACGCCGAAGCCCATCACCGTCGAGGCGACGATGACCACGCCAGCGATCGTCATCGCTCGCGTGTTGCGCGGCACGTCGGAATACCAGGGCTGCGAAATCACTTGCTGCGCCATGACGCCTATCCCTCCCGATCTCGCCCGGCTTGGGGTCGGGTCTCGTTCAATGTGGCCGCGGGCCGCCACCGTTGATGCTGCGCTGGCCGACGATCATCGGCAGAATCTCGTCGCGTGCGCCGATGGCCTGCACGGCCCCGTCCTTGATCATCATGATCTTGTCCACGTTGCGCAGCAGGGCGGGGCGCTGCGTTACCGCCACGACCGTCATGCCACGGGCTTTCGCCCGCTCGAAGGCGCGGGCGAGCGCTGCTTCGCCAAGCGCGTCGAGGTTGGAGTTCGGCTCGTCCAGCACGACGAGGCGCGGATTGCCGAAGAAGGCACGGGCGAGCCCGAGGCGCTGCTTCTGGCCACCGGACAAGGGGGCGCCGTCGATGCTGATCTGCGTCTCGTAGCCATGGGCGAATTGCGCGACCATGTCGTGGATGTCGGCGATCTCGGCCGCTTCGAAGACGTCGGCGTCGGAAGCGTCTTCCCGCATGCGGGCGATGTTCGCCTTGATCGAGGCCGGGAAGAGCTGCACGTCCTGCGGCAGATAGCCGACACTCTCGCCGAACTGACGCGGATCCCAGTTGCGCTGTTCCATCCGGTCGAGCCGCACGGTGCCGGCCGTCGGGTTGATCGAGCCCACAAGCATGCGCGCCAGGGTCGACTTCCCGCAGCCTGAGGCGCCGACGATGGCGAGCGAGTCGCCCGGTTCCAGGCTGAAGCTGATGCCGTTGAGGATCACCTTCTTGTTCGGCGGGGGCACGTAGAGGATGCGATCGACATCGAGCCTGCCCTTCGGGCTCGGCAGCTTCAGCCGATCGAGATTGAGGGGCGAGGACTGCAGCAGCGCCTTGACGCGCTGATAGGCGGCGCGCGCATGGATGAAGTTGCGCCAGCCCTCGATCGTGCCTTCGAGCGGTGCCAGCGCGCGGCCGGCGACCACGGAGGAGGCGATGACCATGCCGCCGGTGAGCTGGCTTTCCAGCGAGAGCATCGCGCCCCAGCCCAGCATGGCGACCTGGGTGCCGAGGCGGAAGAACTTGGAGGCACCGGTCATGATGATGTTGCGGTCCTGGGCGTTGACCTGCGCCTTCAGGGATTCCGCCGTCTCACGGCCCCACATCAGCACGCCCTCGGGGATCATGCCCATGGCGTTGATGACCTGCGCGTTGCGCGACATCGCCTCCGACTGGAGGTTGGCCCGCGTCGAGAAGGCGCTGGAGCGGGCGAAGGGCACCGCGGTGAACTGCTGGTTCAGATAGGCAATCACGAACAGCACGAACGCTGCGACGGTGACGATGTAGCCGAGATGCGGATGGATCAGGTAGACCGCCAGCAGATAGATCGGCGCGGTCGGTGCATCGAGCATGGTCAGGATGACCGGGCCGGTCAGGAAGCTGCGGATCTGCTGCAGGTCGGCCAGGGTCTGGAATTCGCGATTGGAGCCGGTCTGGGCTGCCTTGGCCGCGGCGGCCAGCACCGGGCCGCCGAGCCGGCTTTCGACATCGACCGCCACGCGCATCAGGATGAAGCGGCGCACCATGTCGAGCAGCACATGCGCGGCGATCGCCACCATGACGATGATGGAGAGCATGACCAGCGTGTCGAGGCTGCGGCTCGTGAGCACGCGGTCCGACATCTGGAAGAGATAGATCGGGACGGCCAACACGAGCGTGTTCACCACGATCGAGAAGATGCCGACGATGACGAGGTTGCGCCGTGCGTCCGAAAGCCCCGCGCCAAGGACCTGCTTGAAGTCGCGGTCGCCGAGGCGTTGCTCAATCCCGCCGCCGCGCCCCCGTCCGCCGCCACCTCCACCACCGCCGCCCTTACCCTTGCCGCCATGGTCGCCGCCGAGCTGGGTCTTGGGCTCCTGCGCATCCGATCTCGGTCGCAGCGTGACATCTTCAGGCGTCCGTGGGCCGTCATGGCGCGCTTCGGCCCGCTCTGCGGTTCGCTCCCGCGCCATCCGCGGAGGCTCGGACGCGCTGTTGGTGTTGGCCGTCGGCGCCATGTTGACGGGGCCGAGCCCGACAGCCTGTGGCAGGCCGACCATCCTGACCGGGGTCGGGCCGGCCGACGACTGCATGATCGGTCGCGGGTCGCTCTTCTCGCTCATTTGCCGCCCCTTTTCCGCCCGCTCTCGTCTTTCTCGCCTCAGACCAGGATGTTCGATGTCACGTGATCGAGCTGGGCCGGGTCGGGGACGGGTGCCGACGGACATTCGGGCTCTGGCTCCTGAGCGGCGTGCTCCGCGAAGGCCACGAGTTCCGGCACCAGCGTGGTGGTGTCGTGGATCGTCACCGTGTCGCTGTCGGTGACGATGTTGACCTGGATCAGCACCGCCTCCTCATAGGCGTCGCCGCCGAGATAGTTGGAGGCCGAGAGCAGGCCCGCGTCGATGATGATGGCCTCGTTCATCGCCGTATTGCCGCCGGCGCCAACACCCTGTTCGGTGCCCTCGTTCGCGCTCGCCTGGATGCTCTGATCGCCGTCGATCAGGAGATTCACCTGGGTGATGACGTTGAGGTCGTAGTAGCTGCCGCTGACAAAGAGGATGCTCAGCGTTCCCGACGCGCTGCCATAGAGATCCCAATCCCCGCTCGGCGTGAGCACGGTGGCGCCGTCGATGATCAGGCCCATGAGGTCGTGATGAGCATCGAGCATCGGCTTGAAGGCCGGTGCGTCGTAGCTCTCGATGCTCGCGTTGTTGGTCAGGCTGTTGAAGCCGGTCGTGACCGTCGTGTCGTCCTCGGCGCTGTAGAGCGTGGCGTAATCCGGATCGAGCATGATGTTGTATTGATAGATCCAGTCGCCGCGATGGTAATCGCCCCCGATGATGATGATGTCGTAGCGCTCGATGCCGTAGATTTCGGCGAGGTTGAGCTGCTGGTTGGCGCCAGTGCCGAGGTTGTAATAGGTGCCGCTTTCGGCCTGGACCGTACGGTCATTGTCGTCGAGGCCGTTGATCTGGACGACGGCTTTCACGTCGTAGAAATCGCCCGCCACGATGTCGATGACCCAGTGCGGCGTCGCCGCAGCACCCTGCACCTCGATGGTCGAGACATGGACGACGAACTCGGCGATGTTGTGCGCCTCGTTGCCTGCGGTCTGCAGGGCGGGGTCAAGCGCGCCGGAGACGGCGACATCGACATGATCGTTGTCGACCAGGATGTTCGCCTGCACGATGCCGCGGCTGTAATAGTAGTCGCCGCCGACCATCATCGAGCCCACGGCCTCGTTGACGTCGAAGATGTAGGCCGCGTTGATCTGCACGTTCAGCCCGGTTTCGGCGATGGTCGCGACACCCTCGGTGGGGCCGACGATCTCGTGCTGCGCCTCGGCTTCCGTGACTTCAGGGGCGTCCTCCGTCTCCTCGGGCCGCCAGGGGGCGATTTCCACGATGGTCGGGACATAGGGCTCAGGGCCGCCGCCGACGCCGTCGACGATGCGGCCTTCCGGTGCGGGGTCGGGTGCGCTGCCGTCGGTATTCGGGCTGCCGGTCTCGGACCAGCGGGCATCGCGTTCCGAGGTCCAGGCGACCAGCTCAGCAGTGTCGGCCTGAAGTGCGGTCATCATGTCGGGGATTCCGTCCGGCGCGATGTCGTTCGCCTGCTCGACGAGTTCGTCGAAGGCTGCGTCGAGCTGGAGCTCCGGCGGAACGACGAGGCTGCCGTCGGCATAGCGGATCGCATCCGAGGTCACGAGATCGCGGTCGCTGGCGAGATTGACCTGCCTGATGCCCAGATCTGTCTGGCTGCCTTCGCCGTATTCGACGGCGATGGCGCGTTCGATGGTGTGGCCGCGATTGCCATCCCAGCCGACGTCCTCTAGCGAGGGCGGCAGTGGTTTTGCCGGCAGCCGGAAGGCCGGAAGGGCAGGGCTGGGGATGCTGACCGCGTCCGACAGCTGAGCCAGGTGAGCGGATGTGGGTGGCTCGGAGACCGGAATCTCGGGGGCATTGGTCGGTGTCGAGGCGAGCTCGTCGAAAGCAAGCCCTCGCAGCGGCTCATGTCCGGGATCGTGCTTCTCCGGTGGCGGAGGCGGGGGCGGATCGCCCTCGTAGAAAACCGGCGTTCGGGCGACCGAGTCGGCCAGATGCAGATAGCCGATGAAATGCCAGATCGTTTCGGTGAAGCCGCCGGCCTGCATGGCACGATCCTCCGTTATGCCCGAAGCGAACCGGGCAGGAAGATCTCAAGCGCATGAAGCGCAGTTGAGATGAAGGAGCCGGAGCGGAAACCGCGCGAGGAGGGCCCCGCGCGGTCGCCTACTTCGGTTCGAGGCTTAGAGCGAGTCGTCTGCGCTGCCGACATTCAGTTCGATCGAGTTGAACTGGATGTTGGCGCCCTGGACGATCGACTGGGTGAAGGCTTCCTGCGTGATGTTGGCCGCAGCAGAGCTGCCGCCAATCCCGCTGAAGTCGCCATCCTCGCCCGTGATGTCGCCGACCATGGATTCGGCATGGCCACCCCTGGCAATCGCGACCAGGGTGAAGTCGCTGGAGGATTCGTCGCCGCCGCGGTGATCCCATGAGTCGCGGGACAATGCCATGGGGTCGCTGCTGCCGCCGCCACCACCGCCATTATAGGTCACGGTCGGATTGTGGAGATGGTCGTTGTCGGTCAGGTTGTTGACCTGATCGATATTGAAGTTGTTGCCGGTCGTCACGGTCTGGTTGACCACGTCCGGCATGATGATCGCTTCTTCGATATCGTGAATGGTATCGATGTCGATCGCATCCGGATCGGCCGGCTTGAGCAGGGATCCCTCAAGGTCAAGGTCAACATTCACGTCAACGTTGACGCAGTTATTCACTACGCTGTCGACGGTGTTCTCGATGTGGTTGACGTTTTCGTTGACGTTCAGGTTGCCGTTGCCGTTCAGGTTACCGTTGCCGTTTACAGCGGCGTTCCAGACGCTGGTGTCGACCGCCTGACCGGCATACTGGCCGGCATATTGCGACTGACCTTGCGCCTGACCCTGGCCCTGCCCCTGGCCTTGACTCTGAGCCTGACCTTGAAGTTCGGCTTGACCTTGCAGCTGGCCCTGAAGTTCGGCCTGACCTTGGAGTTGACCCTGTGTCGGATCGTCGTCGTCGTGATTATTATGACGATTGTTATTGGGCATTACTCGCTCCTGTGTGATTCAGGAGACATCGCAGCCCCGGTTTGGCGCCTCTCTTCTGTGCTGCGCCGTTCCGCCCTCAGCGATGTCAGTTGAACAAAAAGCAACTAAGCCGTTACTCAACTCGGGACTTTTGTTACGCTCGTATCTTATGAACGTTGTCCTCTTTTTGGACTTCTGATTACGAGTTCAGGTCTTTGACTTGGATTTGGGTTTTGATTTTAAACCATGCGCGCTCCTTCCCTTCTTGATTGATCGTATTGTTCTGGATCCCCTGGCTATTGCCCCCTTTCCCATTTCGAGCCCCACCAGAACAAATCCTGTAGAGTCGGCAGTGCAGTCACCCCGAGATGAACTCGGCGCGTGATAGTGAGTAACGATGTAATATTTTTGAGCCCTGGAAGCGGTGCTCTACGCAAGGATTGTCATTATTTTATATTTATAGAGCAGGTCAGGAAGGCTGACCAAAGTGCCGATGGCGTTTTTGCTTCCCTATCAGGCGCTTCGTGTATATAAACGCCATGAAGGGGCCGGGGGGTCAATGTGATGAATCGTTACCCTGAGTTAACCGTTCATTGCTTTTTTTTGACCCAAGGGCAGCCGGGTCCGCGGGCAAAGCCTTGCGCGCCGGAGGTTGGCTATGCCGAACGCCGTCCGCCTGCACGACGAAAAGGCCGCGGTCTTCTCTCTCGAGAAGCTGGTCTGGCGCGACGGTCCCTTATGCCCCCACTGCGGTGAAACGACCCGGCTCGGCCGTCTGAGCGGGCAGAGCACGCCGATCGGCGCCTGGAAATGCTATGCCTGCCGGAAGCCCTTTACCGTCAGACATGGCACCATCTTCCAGAACAGCCATGTGCCGATGCATGTCTGGCTGCAGGGGCTCTACCTGCTGATCGCGACCCAGCATCATGTCAGCTCGCAGAAGCTCGGGCATATCCTGGGCGTCTCGGTCCGCACCGCCTGGCATCTGAAGACGAAGATCATCGCAGGGCTGGCCGTCACCGGCGACGATGCAGAGCCGTGCAGCAGTATCCGCCGGATCAACCATGTGGTCCGCGAACCGGTAACGGACGAGCCCTCGCCGCCCCAGCCGGGGCAGGCTGTCTTCAAGGCGCGCTACCAGCGCTTCCTGACGGCGATCGAAGGCCTTGCCGATCCGCAAAGCGACGCTTTGTTTCTCGAGGCGCTGCATCTTCTCGTGCGGCCTTCCTGCCGGATCTATCGGAGCAGCCGCCGCGCGGACCGCATCGCGGAGCAGCAAGTTCAACTCAGTCTCTTCGATGAAGGCGAGCGGCAGATGGGCAGCTACCGCAGCAGCCCCCGCGGCGAGAAATGAAACCCACGGGGGCAGCTCTCGACGCCGGCCCGCTATTCAAGGGCCGGACTGCGCCGGAGGCAGTGGTCGACATGCTCCTCCCAGAGCTTCAAGAGCGTGGCGTCGCCCGACATCTGCGTGGGCTCGATGTCGTCGACCTTGCTGGGAGGGTTCAGCGCCTCGACGAAGGCGACCGCGCCAAGCGCCCCAGTGGCGAAGGCGGGGTCGTCGCGGCTGCTCAGCAGGCAGATTTCCGCGCCGATCAGCTCGGGCCCGATGCCGGTCACTGTATTGAGAACGTTGGATTGCACAGCGGCGAGGGCGTTGCTGCCCATCGGGCCGCAATGGCGCTGCGCGAGCAGCGTGACGAGCGTGGCCAGGAACCCGATGATCTGCGGCTGCAGCCAATCGCCGGCCTGCAGGGTCTCCGTCACCCCCGGTGCCCTCTGCAGAAAGGGCGCGATCGTGGCGTGAGCCAGGCGCCGCGCCTTGCGGATCTTGATGAGTTCGAACATGGCGCCCCCCGCCTGAATCGAAACCTCGCCGTTATGGGATCGTGATGCGCAAGCCCGTTCCAGGATCATCGGCTCTGCCGCCCCGCCCGGACTTCGGAGCGCTGGGCGCTCTCGCCGCGCAGCGCTCTTCGGAGCGTAGGGTAACTTTCATGAACTTGATAGGCGATCTCAATCTCGCCTGGTCCAATAATGAGAGCCTGTTCATCTATGTGCTGATGCTGCTGTTACGGACGGACGAGCGGGCCGCGGCCATCGTCTTCGCGACGCTGAACACCACGCGTGCGCGGCTCGACCTGGTGCAGCGCCTCGCCAAGATCGCGGTCGCCGACCGGGCCGTCCGCAACGAATTGAGCGAGATCGTCGAGAAATTCTCCGCTACGACGCGACTGCGCAACGATTTCAGCCATGCGACCTTCGTGATCGACGAGCATGGCGAGATCACCCATACGCAGCACATGAAGGTCGAGGAGAGCCGCGGCAATCTGCGCTTCGGCGCGCGCCGCCCGGTGGACGCCGCCCGACTGGAAGAGATCATCCGCGCCATCCGCGATCTCGACATGCTCAACCGCCGGATCTGGGATCTCATGCCGGTTCTGGAGGAAGCGACGGGAGCAACGGCGAAGCCGGGCTGAGCTTCCGGGACACCACAGCGGCATCCGCTGGCACAATGGTTGCCAAATCGTTACCAGCGTAACGATGGATGTCCTAAGATGATACAGAGTGCTTCGAAAGCAGACACTAGCCTTGGCCTGACGTCGACGTATCTGACTCTGGGACAATCCACGAGAAATCTTCTTGCCGGCGGCGCCTGCGCTTTTGCGTTGCTCGTGCCACTGGAAGGGCAGGCTGATTGGCAAAAGACGACGCGGTATGACGCCGACGGCAAGACTGAGACATTCCGCAGGATCAAGCCGCTCAATTTCGCGATCAGCGACTTGGACGCTCCGGCGCCTGCGAATGACTGCCCCGGCCGCGCCTTCGAGATCGCAAATCCGAAAGCGGGCGAGGCGCGCTGCGTTGGCTACGTCGCCAGGCGGCGCTGAAGGCGGCGCGCTCCGGCGCTTCCTTAGAAAGCGAAAGAGCGACGGAAACCGTCGCTCTTCATGATCACTAATCTGATCACCAGCGCGGTGGCGGCGGCGGCGGGCGATGCCAGCCCGGCCGCGGGCCGTAACCCGGGCGGCGTATTGCTGCCGGCGCTGAACCCCGCCTGCCAGTATGACAGAGCATGTCGGCGGGCTCATTTAGGTTGCCCATTTCGTCAGGGCCCGCGAAGCACTCTCTCGCATCGAGAAGCGTCTCGATCTTGTCGAATCTGATGGGCAGGGGATGCGCGGCGCTGCGGCGGAACGTCGTCAGAAGACTGCGGAGCTCACGGCAGGCAGCCGGATCGATGATCGCACCTTGCGCGCGCCGGGAGATGAAGCTTTGGCCCTCATCTGATCCGCTAATGAGCTCGATGGATAGTGAGCGGATCCCGAATTGCTTGGCTTCTTTGAAAAATCGGCCACGGTCGCTGGGGCGGCCGGGCCAAATTCGTCTCACAGCAGCGGTAGGAAGAATATAGTCGTTTCTCCCACCTTGAACGAATGATATCCGGCCATTGCTCTATTAACAATTTCGCTGCATCCAGGTACAAATCTGTCGTGCAATTCAATCATGAGGCACTTTAAAGATTCGGTCCAGTCGCAAGATTTAAACACTTCCCTTTCAGCGCCTTCGATGTCCATCTTAACTAGATCCAGTTTGTCGATTTCGCTCTCTTCCATAAGTGTCTTCATGGTGAGGGCGCGTACCCTATCACCTTCACCTTCGTGAGTTACGAAGGCCCATTCGCCTCCAGCCCCGCCCTTCGGATCGGGCTGGCCAACAGCTATTTCTCCGTCGTGGCTCCAAAGCGCTGCATGGACGGGCAGGATATTCGGGTAGGCGGCGACATTCTTCTGAAGCATTCTGAAGTTCGCTGCCTCAGCCTCCACCGCTACGATTTTCGAGTTCGGATATTTTGCAGCGAAAAAAACCGCCGTCAGCCCTACATTGGCTCCAGCGTCAATGATCGTCTTTGGCGGATCGACCAGGTCGAAGGAGTATTCGTTATCTTTGCCGCCCAGTAATATTGATTCATAAAGCGATATGTCTGTCGTTCTAATTCTTAGATAGACGGTCGTATTCAATTTTGCCGGATGAGCGGATATTTCCTTCGGAAATCTAAATATACGAAATGATACTATCGCCACTACGCCTCGAACTCCGAAGCAATTGTAGTATCTCTTTAGGCCAGATAGGGTGCTCATGCGCTATTCCCTTCATTGAGGCCGTTTGTGGATTGTATTTATAAAACTAGAGATTATGCGGTCGCAGATATATAATTTGCAGGCGCCGAATGTGAATGTAAATCCTGGGTAGGAAAAGAATAATCGGATTGAATTTATTGAGTTCCTTTACGGCGCCTGGCGACCCGGCCTAATTGACCTTCACCTGAAGGCACACTGCTAGGTTCGCTCGATCGTGGCTAAGCCCCTGGCCGGCGCCTGGCAGGGCCGGCTGTGTCTATCCATTGCGTCAGCAGGGCGCTAGCCCATACGAAGATCGGCTCAAGCATGCGCCATCCCCGTTTCTACGGGGCAAAGAAAAAGGGCCTTTCGGCCCTGTTCTCAACCCCTTATAACTTTGGGGTTTTTTGGTCGGAGTGGCAGGATTTGAACCTGCGACCCCCTCGTCCCGAACGAGGTGCTCTACCAGGCTGAGCCACACTCCGATCAACTGGTGGGCGGCTTATAGCTAGCACTTGCCGGCTGCGCAACAGGCCGTTTGCAGCTTGTCGTGGATTTCTTGCCGGCGTGCCTGTGCCTGCGGATTTCCGGCAGGATCGGACGCCGGGTGTCGCGCCGTGGCGTGCTGTTGCGGCCGCTTCCGAAAACGGCTTTCCCTTTCCCGATCGATGCTCTAGAAGGCGCGGCGCATTGGGGCGTCGCCAAGTGGTAAGGCAGCGGTTTTTGGTACCGCCATTCGGAGGTTCGAATCCTCCCGCCCCAGCCACTTATTCTCCGGCACTGCGCCCCTTGGGCGGCTGAGCAATTTCTGCGACAGCGTCGAGGGTTAGTGCTGGCTCCTTGGTCTGGCGGCATGGTCCTGCCTCCATTTTTCCGCTGTGAGTCCGATTTCTGCGTCAGGGTCTGGAGTAGCCAGTTCTTGAATTCTACGGGGATTCGCACTGAGTGGGTTGGCAGAGGTTTGCGCGAGACCGGCTCGACACGGATACCGAGAGCGACGAACCCGCTGTGTTGCGGCGGGCTGCGGGCGTTTCTCGTTCGGCTGCCCGTGGACCAGGAATCGTTGCTCCTGGCTGGTCCAGTCGTGGGGCAGGGGCCGCCTTCAAGCAAGTGATCGCCAGATTGGTCGGGGCGATGCGGTCGGCGGCCGGAAGGTGCGAATTCTCCGCCCGATTCTAGGAGGTCTCATCGGCCTACGCCAGCCGTGGGACCCGGGCGTCAAAGTCCCAGCCTCGTCGAGATGGACCTCCGGCGAGCGCGCCCAGTACCCATCTCGTTTCGGCTTTAGGCAGAGGGCTTTGTTTAGCATGTAGCCGCCGCTTGCGCGCATTCCCCTGAGGGCATACCACTTCTGCGGGCATAATCACGCTGACGGGTGGCCTATGCTTGATCGCGACGCGCTGATCGACCGCATCTACGAAGCTGCGGTCGTGCCGGATTTATGGCCTATCGTCCTAAAGGATGTTTCGACGCTGGCCGGGTGTTTCGGCGGGATTCTGTTCACAACGCCAGCAAAAGACATCACGCGTTGGACCAGTTCGGAAAGTGCCCGTCAGTTCATGGCGGATTTCACGAGCGATCCCGAGCTCGTAGGCAGCAATATGCGGCTTCAGAAAGCGATTGCGGCCAGGCACCACGGCTTCTTCGCCAACCACCAGCTCTATAGCCGCGAGGAGATGGAGCAGAGCCTTGTCTATACGAAGTTCTTCTTTCCGCGAGGGCTCGGCTATGCGGCCGGGACAGCGCTTCCGATCCCGAATGGCGATATCGCCATTATCGACCTCGAGCGCCGCTACGCGGATGGCCCCGTTTCAAACGAGGAGATCGCACAACTCGACGCGATCCGGCCTCACCTAGCGCGCGCTGCGGCGCTGACTACCAGGCTCAATCTGGAACGGGCCCGAGCGATCGTCGATGCGCTCGGGCGGGCCGGCATGCCCGCGGCGATCCTCGGCGGTGGGGAGAAGATCCTGGCCGCCAATCCGCAATTGGAGGGCATGCGCGAGCAAGTGCTGTTCCTGGCTCATGGAAAGATCGGCCTGACACATCCGCCAAGCAATCGGCTCCTCGCAGAGTTGCTGGCACGGAGGCGCGTGGTCGCCAGCAATTCGATCCCAATCCCGGCGACTTTGGAGAACCCGGCGGCGGTGCTTCACGCACTACCTTTGCCCGGCGAAGCGGCCGACGTGTTTACCGGCGCCAGGACGCTCCTGCTCGTCACCAGGCTCGATCGCCCGGCGTCTCCGACAGCGGAGCTGCTGACGGGCCTATTCGACCTGACAGCCTCGGAAGCGCGGGTGGCACGCGGCGTATCGGAGGGGCAGTCGACCGATGAGATCGCCGCCTCCCTCGGTTTCACCAAGGAGACCGTTCGCTTCTACCTCAAGAACATCTACGCCAAGACTGGCGTCAGCCGGCAGATCGACCTGCTTGCGTTGCTCTCGGGTACTACGCTGCCCTCGTCTCCGCCCTAGAAACGGAGTCTCTCGCGTACCTCCCATATGAGAGGTCCATGTCTTCCAAAGATCAGCCACAGTCAGTCGGTCGGTGCCGATTGAGTTGGTCATGGGCGACGGGACTTCGATAGCCGTGAACCTGATCGAGGCTGCGCCCTCGCTTCATTCGGTTTGGCTCGGCGCGGATCGCTAGCCGGATGATATCGTCGATGCGGCGCGGTTTCCGGCTACGAGCGTTGCTTGGACCGCGATGGAAATGGGGAAAATCGGGGAACGAACCAGGGGAGGATCTCGTCATGCTTAGGCGCGACAGACGGAATGCGTGCGGGCTCATTGCCGTATTGGGCCTGAATCTTTTGCCGGCCACCACAGCCTTGAGCCAGCCCGCCCAGAATGGACAGCGGCAGGTTTACACTTGCGCGGCTATTCACAAGCGCTGCGTCGGCCGCTCGACAGGCAGAGAGGTCTCTATGTGCGATGGCTACTATTCAGACGCCCAGCGAACCGGTGTTTGGCCGGCATTTGGCCAATATCCGGCGGTGCCCTGTAAGCGGTGAGGTTCGACCTCGATCTGGAACGAGAGGTGGGCAGGATCGTCGCAATAGCAAAGTCAACCTGCCCTTGCGGACGCAACGGCGCGAGACGTGGCGCACCAAGGGAAGCCCGAATTTATCGGATGACAGCATCTCTGATTTATGGTTTTAATTTTATATTTAATTTTGTTAATTTTTTGGAATTCAATTTTAAAAATCGAATTACAGAATACCGGTGCGATCAAGGTGAGACGTGTAGTACAAAATAGATTTCCTTCGAATTCTCTGGTCGACGCGGACGCATAAGGAAAATCAATCAAGCAAAGTCCCGGAGGTCATCATGGCCAACAGCGCGCCTGTATTCACCGACGCCGGCGAAATCGAGATCGCTTCGACGGACAACGCAGGCACGCAGGGAAATGCGTGGAGCCAATCCCCCGTCTTCTCGCCAGACGGCACGAAACTGGCCTTCTGGTCGAGTGCCACCAATCTGATTTCAGGCGATACAAACGGTGTCAGCGACGTCTTTATCAAGGATCTTGTCACTGGCGCAATTACACGCGTTTCGACGGGTTTCGGCGAATCCCAGGGAAATAACGCGAGTTCCGACCCCGTCTTTTCTCCCGATGGAACCAAGCTGGCCTTCTCGTCCCTAGCATCCGACCTGGTGCCGGGTGATACGAACTGGACCCCCGACATCTTCATAAAGGATCTTGCAACCGGCGCGATCACCCGCATCTCCACCGATGCGGCCGGTGGGCAACAGGACGGGCACAGCTATGGCCAGCTGGCCTTCTCACCGGACGGCTCCATGTTGGCCTTTTATTCAGATTCCACGAACCTTGTCACGGGCGATGCGAATGGCGTCGGCGACCTCTTTGTGAAGAATCTGGCGACGGGCGAGGCGAGGCTCGTCACAGTCGGGGCCGGCGGCGCGCAGGCCAACGGCGAGAGCTACGATCCGGTGTTCTCTCCAGACGGAACCAAGGTCCTTTTCTACTCGAATGCTTCCAACCTGGTCGAAGGCGACACGAACGGGAATTCGGATGTATTCCTGAAGGATCTCGTCACGGGCTCGGTCAGCCGCGTCTCCACCGACGGAGTGGGTCAGCAAGGGAACTATGCCAGCTTCCGGGCCGCGTTCTCTCCAGACGGATCAAAAGTAGTGTTCTGGTCGGCGGCCGATAACCTGGTGCCGGGCGACATCAACCACAATTCAGATATCTTCGTAAAAGATCTCGCGACAGGCGCGATTACGCTCGTTTCGACAAACGAAGGTGGCGAACAAGCAAACAACACCAGCGACCGCCCGGTTTTCTCTTCGGACGGAACCAAGGTCGCGTTCTGGTCATTTGCCACGAATTTGGTGCCCGATGACACCAATGGCACGGGCGAAATCTTCGTGAAGGATCTGCTCACGGGTGCGGTTACCCGTGTTTCGACATCGGCAACCGGCGAGCAAGGGAATGGTTTTACCTATTCACCGCCTGTTTTTTCGCCGGACGGATCGAAAATCGCATTCTGGTCTTCGGCGACGAACCTTGTTCCGGGTGACACCAACGGCACCGCCGACATCTTCGTGAAGGAAATTCTGCCGCCATCCGATTTTGCGGCGACCGTCACGGACGTTGCCGGCGCGTCCATGCTCACCGCATCGGGCTCCGCCTTCTTTTCCGACCCGGATGCGGGCGATACGCACACAGTCGCAGTCGTGCCGCAGCCGGGGGCGCTTGGCAGCCTGACGGCGATCGTGGTGCCAGTGCCGGATGGCTCCGATCGGATCGACTGGACCTTCAGTGTCGAGGCGGGCCAGCTCGAAGCACTTGGCAGTGGTGAAACACGCACCACTACCTTCACTCTTGTCGTCGATGACGGCCAGGGAGGAACGGCCAACCAGGACATCACGGTGACGCTTGGCGGAATCGCCGACGCGCCGGTGCTGACGATACCGGCGACAGCCAGCTTCGCCGAGAACGGAACCGGTGTCGTACTGAGCGCATCCGCCACGGACCCAGACGGCAATTCCGTGGCCTTCTCGCTTGGCGGTACCGATGCCGCGCTGTTCGACATTGGCGCCAACGGAGAACTGCGCTTCAAGGCGCCGCCCGATTTCGAGGCCCCGGCCGATGCCGGAGGCGACAATGTCTACGACCTGATCGTGCAGGCATCGGATGGCCATGGCGGCGTCGATGCGCAAGGCGTTGCCGTCACGGTCACCAATGTTTCGGGGCTTGTCGTTGGTGATGCCTTTGACAACGTGCTTCCCGGAACGGCCGAGGAAGATACGATCCGGGGCTTGGGCGGCAACGATCTCCTGCAGGGCGGAGCCGGGGGCGACGTCCTTGAAGGAGGAGCGGGCTTCGATATCGCCGACTACCAGAACGCTGAGACGGGCATCATCGTTGATCTCGTCAATCCGGTTAACAATACCGGCGAAGCTGCCGGCGACAGTTTCAACTCGGTCGAAGGCATTCAAGGCAGCGCTTTCGATGATTCCCTGAGAGGAAATGGTACGGCCAACCGACTGCTGGGCGGTGACGGCAATGATTCGCTGCGCGGTCGGGGAGGCGCGGACGCGCTCGATGGCGGCGCCGGTATCGATATGGCGGACTACCGAAGCTCGTCGATCGGCATCGTCGTCGACTTGAACAATCCGGGCAACAACACCGGCGACGCCGCCGGTGACACCTTCATTTCTGTCGAAGGCGTCCACGGTAGTGATTTCGACGACGCTCTGACTGGTGATCGCAACGACAACATCCTTGAAGGAGGGCCCGGCTCGGACCTCTTCGTCGGTGGCAAAGGCCACGACACAATGGATGGCGGCTCCGGTATCGATACCCTCGACTATGGAGCAGAAGCTCTCCTGCCGAGAGAGCAGGGCGATCTTCCTCCGCAGGGCGTGTATGTGAATCTGCTGGGTCGCGATCAATACGAACAGCCGCTGCGCGGACCTGATGGCAACATCATGGACCTGGACACAGCCATCGATACCTTCGGCGACAGGGATGAAATCCCCAACATCCCGAACGTGATCGGTACGGGCCAGAATGATGCCATCTATGGCGGCAATCACGACAATAGATTGCAGGGGGGCGGGGGAGACGACATCCTCCTCGGCGGCGGCCGCGACGACACATTGGAAGGCGGCACCGGCACCGACACGGCCATCTATCGTGGAAACCGCTCGGACTACTTAGTCGTGTCCAACGCGGATGGCAGCGTTACCATCACCGACCTCCGGCCCGATCCGGTGGATCCGATTGCGAACGTCCGTAACGATGGCACGGACACGGTACGCGACGTCGAGTTCTTTCAATTCGCCAACGTCACGGTCGGGCTCGCGGGTCTCCTGTCTCCTGTGAACCTGCCGCCGACCGGCACGGTCACCATCAGCGGCACCGCTGAACTCGGCGAGACATTGACCGCCTCGAACACCCTGGCCGATGCCGATGGGCTCGGCGCAATCAGCTATCAATGGCTGCGCGATGGCGTCGCGGTCGGGGACGGGGCAACCTATCTCCTGACCGCGGCCGATGTTGGCCACGCGATGACAGCGGTGGCGAGCTATACGGACGCGCTCGGCTTCAGCGAGAGCGTCACCAGCGCGGCGACGGCAACGGTCGGCGACGGCAACGATGCGCCCGATGCACTCGTCCTGAGCGGCGGCATCGTTCCGGAGAACGCGGCCGACGGCACGCAAGTCGGCACGCTGCAGGGGCACGATCTCGATATCGGCGACACGCTCAGCTACAGCCTGCTCGACAATGCCGGGGGGCGCTTCACCGTCGATGCGGCGACCGGCGTGATCAGCGTCGCCAGCGGCGCTCTGCTCGATTACGAGATTACGCAGTCCTACCAGATTACCGCCCGCGTCAGCGATGCAAGCGGCGCCCATTTCGACAGGTCCTTCGCCATCGCGGTGACCGACTTGAACGAAGCGCCGACGTCGCTGGTGCTAACTGGTGGAACGGTTGCTGAAAACGCGCCGGCTGGCGCCTTGATCGGTACCCTCACGGCGATCGACCCGGACGCTGGTGACAACTTAACCTTCGCGCTCAGTGACGATGCGGGTGGCCTGTTTACACTCGTGGGCAACGAAATCCGGGTTGCGCCAGGAGCAGTGCTAGATTTCGAGAGTTCGTCAACGCACAGCATCACGGTACAGGTGATTGACGCTGGCGGGTTGAGCCGCACCCAGACGACGACAATTGGCGTGCTCAACGTTGACGAAGCACCTACCGCGATTCTGATGGTAGGCGGTCAGGTTGCAGAACGGTCGCCGGCCGGAACGGTGGTCGCAACCCTCGACGCCGTTGACCCCGACGGGAGCAGTGCTTTCAGTTTCGCATTGCTGGACGACGCAGGCGGCCGGTTCGAGATCATCGGGAGCGAGGTCCGTGTTGCGGCGGGGGCAGTGCTCGATTTCGATGTGCAGAATACCCATCAAGTGACCGTGGAAGTCACCGACCCGACCGGTTTGACGTTCACCCAGAGCTTTTCGCTCAACGTAACGAACGTAGCCGACCCTCCAACCGACATCATCGTGACTGGCGGCGTCGTGATCGAGAACGCGGTCGGAGGAACTGTGGTCGCTACGCTCGATGCACTAGGCCGTGATGTCGGCGAGACTTTCACATTCACGATTGCCAACGATCCGTCCGGCTTCTTCGAGATCGTCGGGCGCGAGGTCCGCGTTGCGGCTGGGGCTCGGATCGATTTCGAGACGCAGGCCGAGCACACGATTACGCTGCGCGCCACGGATTCGTCCGGGGCATCCTTCGACGAAGACTTGACCATCAATGTCGAAGACGCAGGAAATGTCATCATCGGCAACAACAGCGCCAACCCTCTCACAGGCTCTGTCGACGAAGATGAGATTTTTGGACGTGGCGGCAACGATACGCTGTCTGGCCTGGGTGGCGACGACCAGCTCTACGGCGAAAACGGCAATGATCGACTGATCGGCGGCTCTGGTGCAGATAGATTGGTGGGTGGGCTCAACAACGACACCTATGTGCTTGCGGACGCCGATGATGCTACTAACGACACGATCGTCGAGGACGTGGGACAGGGCACCGATACCGTCGAGGTCAGCGAGACCTATCGGCTTGGCGCGAACCTGGAGAACCTGATCCTCACCGGAACAAAGGATGTGCAGGGCTTCGGAAACGAGCTCAACAACAGCATTACCGGGAATGCTGGCAACAATCTTATCGATGGCGGTCTTGGCAACGACTCCATGGCCGGAGGCCTCGGCAATGATGTCTATTACGTTGACGCCGCGGCGGACCGGGTGGTCGAGGCTTCCGGTGCCGGCATTGACGAAATCAGGACCGGGTTGGAGACCTACAGCCTTGCTGGTCGAGGCAATATCGAAAACCTGACCTACACCGGTACCGGGAATTTCAGCGGCACTGGCAACGAGCGGGCCAATGTCATCACCGGCGCTTCGGGAGCCGATACGCTTTACGGAGGTGGCGGTGCCGATACGCTGATCGGTGGTGCCGGCAACGATACCTATATCGTCAATGACGCCGGTGACCTCGTGATCGAACAGGCCGGCCAGGGCGACGCGGACACTGTTCATAGTTCGGCGACATACACGCTGGTGAACGATGTCGAGAACCTGCTGCTTACCGGCGGCCGTGGCATAGACGGCATCGGAAATGCGCTCGACAACGCCATCACTGGGAATACAGGATCCAATAAACTGGACGGGGGAGCCGGAGCCGACGTCCTGAGCGGTGGATCAGGCAATGATACCTACGTCATCGATGACGTCGGCGACGTGGTCATCGAAGTTGCGACGCAAGGTACCGACACCGTCCAGACCAACCTTCTGACCTACGGTTTGGAGACCTTCGCCAATGTTGAAAACCTCGCCTTCGTTGGCGTGGGCGATTTTGCCGGGCGCGGCAACGAACTTGCCAATACAATCTCGGGTGGCGCTGGTAACGATATACTCGAGGGCAATGCAGGCAACGACAGCCTCGTCGGTGGCAGCGGGAACGACCGTCTCGTCGGGGGAGTTGGCGATGACTCGATGCGCGGTGGTGCTGGCGATGACACATATCTCATCGACAGTTCGCTCGACCGGGCAATCGAGAGCCAGAACGAAGGGATCGACACCGTCATCGCGTCGGTGGACTTCACTCTCGGATCAAATGTTGAAAACCTGACGCTGACTGGGACTGGAGTGAGCGGAACAGGCAACGGCCTTGCTAATGTGATCACGGGAACGGAAGGCGCCAACACTCTTCGCGGAGGGGGCGGCAATGATCGGCTGATCGGGGGCGGCGGGAGCGATATGCTCACCGGCGGCAGCGGAGGGGACGTTTTCGTATTCGCGCTCGGCTTTGGAAACGACACCGTGACGGATTTCGATGCAAATCCCACCGGTGGTCAGGATTTTTTGGATGTCTCATCGCTTGGGATCACCGCCGGCAACTTTACGGATCGCGTGACGATCACCGATGTTGGGGCCGATACCCTGGTCACAATTGACGGAAATCCGGCCCAATCAATCCGGCTCTCCGGCATAGGCAACTCAACAACCGTCACTCAACAGGACTTCTGGCTACTCGTCTGATTTCGATTGGGTGTCCTCCTGTGCGATTCGCGGCCGCCGTACCAGTTGGCGGCGGCCGGATATCCGATCAGCGTCGAGACGGATCAGACTGATCAAGGGCCATCGGTCCCGGCGGGGCCCGTTATTCATACTTCGGCGGCGTTTTACGAGTTCCACTCATGATCCGTTCCCCGTCATCAGATTCGGCAGTCTCGATCGTCAGCTCTGCCTTGTCGTGCTGCTGGCGGCCGCTCGTCGTGGTTGGCTTGTTTTCAGGCGCCATCAACGTTTTGATGCTGTCGGGCTCGTTTTACATGCTCCAGGTCTACGATCGGGTCCTGAGCTCGCGCAGCCTCCCGACCTTGATCGGCCTCTCATTGCTGCTGCTCACGGCATACGCCCTACAGGGCTTTCTCGATGCTGTCCGCGTGCGGATGCTTGTCCGAATTGGCGCGCGCTTCGACGAGCTGGTCTCGCCGGCGGCCTTCGCCGCAGCACAACGCCTGCCTTTGATGGGGTTCCGCTCGGAGCAGGCGATGCAACCGATCCGAGATCTAGATCAGATCAGGGCCTTCCTGTCGTCGTTGGGACCGACGGCGCTATTCGACATGCCGTGGATGCCAATTTTCTTTGGCGGCTGTTTCCTGTTGCACCCGTGGCTGGGATGGCTCGCGGTCAGTGGCGGGCTCGTCATTCTTCTGCTGACCTGGATGACAGAGCGCAGCAGCTGTGTTGCCGCAAGGGCGCAAATGACAAGCGCTATCACAAGACGGGAGATCGCCGAGGCCAGCCGCCGCAACGCCGAGGTTCTGACAGCCATGGGCATGGCGCCGGCATTCCAGTACCGCTGGCGGGATGCCAATCGACGCCATATCCAGGATTGGCTCATCGGGGCCGATACGGTGAGCGGGATTGGCTCTTTCGCCAAGGTCTTCCGCCTGGTGTTGCAGTCGGCCGTATTGGGCCTTGGTGCCTATCTGTCGATCCATGGCGATGTCACGGGCGGCGCAATGATCGCGGCCTCGATCATGACCTCGCGGGCGCTCGCACCGATCGAGACTGCCGTTATGCACTGGAAGGGCTTTGTTTCCGCCCGGCAAGGCTATGCCCGGCTGAGGCAGGCCCTCGATGCTCCAGCTTTGGCCGATGGCGAAAGGACGTCCTTGCCAGGTCCGCGGCGATTGTTGACGGCAGACAACCTGATCGTCACCGCGCCTGGTCGGCAGAACCCGATCCTTCAAGGCGTTTCACTGAGGCTAGCGGCCGGTCAGGGCCTCGGCATCATCGGCCCGAGCGCATCGGGCAAGTCCACCTTGGTGCGGGCGTTGGTCGGAATCTGGAAGCCGCTCAAGGGTGAGGTCCGCCTGGACGGTGCGGCCTTGGCGCAGTGGGACGCTGCCGAACTCGGTCAACACATCGGCTACCTGCCTCAGGATATCGAACTCTTCGATGGAACCGTCGCCCAGAACATCGGTCGCTTCCTGCCGGATGCTTTGGACGAGGCAATCGTCGCGGCAGCCAAGGCGGCGGGCGCGCACGAGCTGATCCTGAAGCTGGAGAAAGGCTACGACACGGTGATCGGCGAAGGCGGTGCGGCGCTCTCGGGCGGTCAGCGCCAGCGCCTGGGACTTGCTCGAGCTCTGTTCGGCAATCCGTTCCTGGTCGTGCTCGACGAGCCAAACTCCAATCTCGACCACGACGGTGACGAGGCGTTGACCCAAGCGGTGCTCGGCGTGCGCGAACGAGGTGGCATTGTCGTCGTCGTGACGCATCGCCCGACCGCCATCGCCGGTGTCGATCAGATTGCCATGATGGCGGACGGCCGCATCAGCGCCGTCGGGCCGAAAGAGGAAATCCTGCAGAAGGTGCTACGCCAAGGCGGGCTGCCCAGCGTCCAGCGTCAAACGGTGGCATCGTGAAATGCGTCCCCAAAGATGAGTTCGCGGACTTCGGCAAGGCTCTTCGGCGCCTGGCCATAGCAGGTGGTGCTGGCGTGGTGCTGTTTGCCGGAACCATTGGGGTATGGGCCGTCGCGACGACATGGTCGGGCGCCGTGGTCTCGACCGGCCAGTTCGTCGTCGATGGTAACGTCAAGAAGGTTCAGCATCCGACCGGCGGCATAGTCGGCGAGCTGAAGGTCCGCGACGGCGACAAGGTCGAGCAGGATCAGTTGCTAATCCGCCTCGACGATACGGTGACGCGGGCCAACCTGCAGATCGTCGCCAAGCAACTCGACGAGTTCGCTGCGCGCCGTGCCAGACTTCAAGCCGAACGCGATCGCAAGGCCGCGATCGCATTGGCGCTGGAGTTGGCGTTGCGTCAGGGCGAGGCCGAGGTTGTGGAGTTGATTAGCGCCGAGCGAAACCTGTTTGACGCAAGGCGGTCGGCTCGCGACGGCCAGAAGGCGCAGCTTCAGAAGCGAGTGGATCAGCTGCGGGACGAGATTGTCGGGCTGAGAGCCCAGCAGGCGGCCCGAAGCCGGCAGTCGGAGCTCATCGAGGAGGAGCTTATCGGCGTTCGCGGCCTTTACGAAAAGAGCCTCGTCGCCATAACCCGCAAGACGGCTCTCGAACGCGAAGCCGCCAATCTCCAAGGGCAGAAGGGGCAGCTGATTGCTGCAGTCGCCCAGACGGAGGGGCGCATCGCCGAGACTGAACTTCAGATCATTCAAATCGAGGAAGTCTTGCGGGAAGAAGTCATGAAGGAGCTGCGCGAGCTCCAGGCCAAGACCGCTGAGCTCACCGAGCGACGCGTCGCCGCTGAAGATCAGCTCAAGCGCATTGAAATCCGGGCGCCGAGCGCAGGCTTCGTTCACCAGCTCGCGGTTCATACCATTGGCGGCGTCATCACACCGGCCGAACCAGCGATGTTGATCGTGCCGGCAGAGGATTCACTTCAGCTCGAATCGCGGATCAACCCGCACGACATCGACCAGATTGCGCTTGGCCGGCCCGCACAAGTTAAGCTCCGTGCCTTCAACCAGCGCACCACGCCCGAATTGGCCGGAACAGTCAGCCGGATTTCTGCCGATACCTCGCGCGATCAGCAGACCGGCCAGACATTTTACACGATCCGAGTGAACATTCCCGCCGAGGAGTACGCTCGACTCGCGCCCCAGCGCGTCGCCGCCGGCATGCAGGCGGATGTCCTCATCCAGACTGAAGACCGCACGCCTCTTCAATACATCGTCAAGCCACTTAAGGATCAGATTGCAAAGGCTTTCCGCGAGAGGTGAGGGCACCAGCGCTGGAGTGATACGCTGTCCCCAAAAAGCTCCACGCGGCCATGGCCTTTTGCTATCGTTGCAGGCATCCAGGCTGGACCGTCGGACGGCGCGGGTTCGAGTTCCGTCCGCCTGGGAAATTCGCGGTAGGGCCAAAACACCTGCCTGATCCGCAGATCGAATTTCCTGACGGTGTCTCCCATCAGCAGACTGTGCAAGCGGCCGTCGGCATCATCGGCTCGCCTGAGCCGATGATGCGTTATCGTTCGTTGGGCCGAGATGCCCAAGGCGTCGTTCCATGGAGCCCGAGCGGAACGCGGGATAGGCAAAGCTACTTCGTCACGGTGACCTGCGTCAGGTCCTGGAACCAGCTCTGGGCTGGGGTGAAGCCCTTGACCTTGGCGGTCATGGCGCGGGGGTTGAGGTCGTGGACGATGAAGAGCCAATAGGCCTCGTCGACGATCTGGGCATTGGCCTGACCAAGCAGCTCGTCGCGCTTCACGGGATCGAAGGTGTTGAAGGCTTCGTCCAGCGCCTTGTCGACGATCGGATCGTTAGTCACGCCCCAGTTCGAGCCGTTCGGCGGCATCGAGCCGGAGTGGAAGAAGCGGTAGATGTTGGTCGGGTCGCTGAAGGGCAGGCTGATATTGACCGCATGGCTGCCCTGGGACATCGCCGCCGTCGGCGGGTTGCGGAAGGCGACGAGCATCGTGCCCCAGTCGACCACGTTGTACTCGATGTCGAACCCGACCTCCTTGAGGTTCTGCTGCAGGAACTCGTTCATCGGGATCGGCATCATCTGGCCCGAGCCCGAGGTCGAGATCATGATCTTGGCCTTGACCGGCTTGTCCGGGCCGAAACCGGCTTCCTTCAGCAGCGCCTTGGCCTTGGCGGGATCGTAATTATAGGTGGTCTTCGGCTTGCCATAGGCGGGATAGGTCGGGTCGTAGAAGCCGGTCGCGGGCTTGGCCGTGCCGTTGAGCAGCGCGACGAGGCCGTCGCGGTCGATGCCATAGTTCAGCGCCTGGCGGACGCGCTTGTCCTTGAAGGGCGAATTGTCGGCCACGCTCAGTACCCAGGGCCAGAGATGCGGATAGGGCTTCAGGCTGATCTGGAAACCGGCGGATTTCAGCGAGGGGATCGCATCCGGCGGCGGCACCTCGATCCAGTCGACCTGGCCAGAGCGCAAGGCGGCGAGCCGCGTCGTCGCCTCGGGCATCGGCACGAGCACGAGCTTCTCCAGCTTGGGCACGCGCGCCTTGTCCCAATACTCCTCGTTGCGGGCGAGCTCGATCGAGACGCGCTGCGTCACCTTGGTGACCTTGAACGGGCCGGTGCCGGCCGGCTGCTTGCCGAAATCGACCCATTTGCCACCGACCTTCGCGAATTGCGTCGGGCTGACGAAGAGCACGCGGGTGATCAGATAGGGAAAGGGGCTGAACGGCTTCTTGGTCCAGAGAACGATCGTGTCGTCGTCGATCTTCTCGTATTTATCGAGCATCGGCAGCGAGACGCGCACGATCGCGGCTTGAGCGCTGTCGTAGTTCGGCGCCTTGTCGTTGAAGATGCGATCGAAATTCCAGATCGCGGCATCGGCGGTGAAATCAGTCCCGTCATGGAATTTCACGCCTTTGCGCAGCTTGAACACCCATTTGCGCGGGTCTTCGGGATCGGCCTTCCATTCGGTGGCGAGGCCGGGCGTCAGGTCGGCCGGCTGATCGGTCTTGCTGAACTCCCAGTTGACCAGCGCGTCGTAGACCGGGAAGCCGGTGAAGCGGTAGCCCTCGGAGCCGTTATCCGGGATGCCGCCGACCGTCGGGATGTCCGAGGCGGTCATGGCAATGCGCAGCGTCTGGGCGCTCGCTCCCGACAGTCCGAGGCCGAGCCCCGCCGCCGCGAGCGCAGCGAGGGTGGCGAATTTCGCAAGACGGGACATGGCTTTGGACTCCTGGGCTAACGGACGGACGGGACGGAAATGGGCTATTCGGCGGCGAGCAGCGGCTGCGCACGGACGCAGCGCACGAGGCGGCCGGGGCCGAGCGTGACGGCGGGCGCCTCAACGCGATGGCAACTCTCGATCGCTTGGCTGCAGCGCGGGGCGAAGGAGCAGCCGGGCGGGAGCGCAGCGAGATTCGGTGGCTGGCCGCGGATCATGTCGAGCGGCTGGCCCTTCATGCCGCCATGCACGGTCGAGGAGAGCAGGCCCTCGGTATAGGGATGCGAGCGCTCGCTCAGCACCTCGTAGACCGTGCCGGTCTCGACGAGGCGGCCGGCATACATCACCGCGACCTGATCCGAAATTTCGGCGGCGACGCCGACGTCATGGGTCACGAAGACCACCGCCATGCCCATCTCCTTCTGGATCTGGCGCAGCAGCAGCAGGATCTGGATCTGGACGGTGACGTCGAGCGCCGTCGTCGGCTCGTCCGCGAGCAGGACGCTCGGCCGGCAGGCGAGCGCCATCGCGATCATGGCGCGCTGGCGCATGCCGCCCGACATCTCGTGCGGATAGTTCTTGAGCCGGCGCGCCGCCGAAGGGATCGAGACCATCTCGAGCAGTTCGAGTGCGCGCTTCATCGCAGCGCGATGGCTGAGGCCCTCATGCGTCCGGATGATCTCGGCGATCTGGTCGCCGATGGTGAAGACCGGATCGAGCGCCGTCATCGGCTCCTGAAAGATCATCGAGACGACCGGGCCGCGGATCTGGCGCAGCTCGTCGCGCGACATACCGACGACGTCCTTGTCGCCGACCAGGGCCTGGCCCGTGACATGGGCATAGTCCGGCACGAGGCCCATCAGCGCCTTGAGCGTCACGCTCTTGCCGGAGCCGGATTCGCCGAGGATGGTCAGGACCTCGCCAGGCATCAGCGAGAACGTCACGCCGTTGACGGCGGCGACCGATTGCTCGCGGCGCCGGAATTCGACCTTCAGATCTTTGACGTCGACGATCGGTTTGGGAGCGGCCTCGGCCATCACGCGAGCCCTCCCGCGATGGCGCGGCTATGGCCGGAGCCGGCCACGAACATGTGGCAGGAGACCTCGTGCTGCGGCGGCGAATCCGGCGTCGCGGCAAGCTCGGGCGCCTCGGCAGCGCAGATGCTCTCTGCAAAGGCGCAGCGTGTGCGGAAACGGCAGCCGGAGGGCGGGTTGAGCGGGCTCGGCGGATCGCCGGTCAGCGGCATTTCGGTGGTGCGGTGGGCGGGGTCGAAGCTCGGCTTCGAGCGCAGCAGCGCCTTGGTATAGGGGTGGCGCGGGTTGCGGTAGATCTCGTCGACAGGTCCGGTCTCGACCACCTTGCCGAGATACATGACCAGCACGCGATCGGAGATGAACTCGACGACGTTCAGGTCGTGGCTGATGAACATATAGGTGAGGTCGCGCTTCTCCTTGAGCTCGACCAGCAGGTTCAGCACCTGCGCCTCGACCGATTTGTCGAGCGCCGAGACCGACTCGTCGAGGATCAGCAGCCTGGGCTCGAGCGCGAGCGCGCGTGCAATGTTCACGCGCTGGCGCTGGCCGCCCGAGAGCTCGTGCGGATAGCGCCTGGCGAACTGGGCCGGGTTCAGGCCGACATCGCGCAGCAGGCGCTCGGTACGCTCCTCTGCCTCCGCGCGCGGCGTGCCGTGCATCTTCGGCGCGTAGGAAATCGAGTCCGCGATCGACAGCCGCGGGTTGAGCGAGGCGAAGCTCTCCTGGAAGACCATCTGCACCTTGCGGCGCAGCTGCGAGACCGAGATGCCGCGCAAGGTGCCGACCGGGTCTCCGTCATAGACCAGCGTGCCGGCATCCGGCTTGATCAGCTGCATGACGAGGCGGGCGGTGGTGGATTTGCCGCAGCCGGATTCGCCGACGATGCCGAGCACTTCGCCCTTCTTCACATCGAAGGTGACATCGTCGACCGCCTTGACCACGGCGGTGACGCGGTTGAGCACGCCGCCGCGCACCGGGAAGTGCTTGCGCAGTTGGTCGACGATCAGGAGGGGCTGGGCCTTGCCGCCGCGGATCTCCTCAGGGACCGGTGGCATGTAGACCTTGTAGGATGCGGGTGCGGACATGGGCTCGCTCCTCACTTGTTGAGCTTGATGTCCATGGCGCCGCGGAAGCCGTCGCTCATGAGGTTGAAGCACATCGAGGTGATGAAGATCATGAAGCCGGGAATGGCGGCGACGAGCGGCTGCACATAGATCGCCTGCCGCAGCGAGGTGAGCATCAGCCCCCATTCCGCCTGCGGCGGCTTGGCGCCCAGGCCCAGGAAGGAGAGGCCTGCCGAGAGCACGATCGAGATCGAGATCAGGCTGGTCGCGTAGACCAGGATCGTGCCCACGACATTGTTGAGGATGTGGTGGCGGATGATCTGCGAGGTCGTGGTGCCGCTGGCGCGGGCAGCGTCGACGAAATCGAGCGTGCGCACCTGGGTGGTGACGCTCTCGGAGATGCGGACCATGGGCGGGATGAAGACGATAGAGAGCGCCAGGATGGCGTTGGTGATGCCGCTGCCGAGCATGCCGCAGATGGCGATGGCGAGCAGGATGGAGGGGAAGGCGTAGAACACGTCCATCGTGCGCATGATCAGCGTGTTGACGATGCCGCCCGCATAGCCGGCGACCACGCCGAGCAGCCCGCCCACAGCGAGCGCGACGCCGACGGGCAGGATGCCCGTCAGAAGCGAGAGCCGCGCGCCATAGGCGATGCGGGTCCACATGTCGCGGCCGGTCTCGTCGGTGCCGAGCCAGTGGCCGGGCGTCCCGACTGGCTTGAGGCGGCGCATGATGCCGCCGGCATAGGGATCGTATGCAGTGACATAGGGCGCGAAGATTGCCATCAGGATGATCAGCAGCAGGATGAAGGTGACCGTCATCGTCACCTTGTCGCGCTTCAGGCGGCCCCAGACGGTGCGCCAGTAGCTCTGACCGACCTCGACGGCTGGCTGTTTTCGGACCTCGGCGCTGGCGGCCGGAGCCTGGCTGCCTTTGGCCTCGGCGTATGCGGGCACGTTCGTCATGAGATCGCAGGCTCCGTCAGCGGCGAATGCGGGGGTCGATCATCGCTTGGGCGATATCGACGGCGAGGTTGAGCAGGACGAAGAAGAAGGCGAGCACGAGGATCGTGCCCTGCAGCACCGGGATATCGCGGCGGAAGATCGCGAGGTTGAGCAGGTTGCCCGAGCCCGGCCAGTTGAACACGGTCTCGACCAGGATCGAGCCGCCGAGCAGGTAGCCGAACTGCAGGCCCATGATCGCGAGGATCGGCGGCGCGGCGTTCTTGGCGACATGGTAGAGGATGCGGCCCTTGCTCAGGCCCTTCGCCTCCAGCGCGCCGACGAAATCCTGGCTGCGGATGTCCAGCACCGTCGCACGGACGAGACGGGCGACGACGCCCATCGGGATCAGCGAAAGCGTGATCACCGGCAGGATCAGGAAGGGGATCTGCTCGGAGAGCGAGCCTTCGCCCATGCCCTGCGCGGGCAGGGCGTTCAGCGTCACCGAGAAGATGACGACCATGATGATGGCGAACCAGTAGTGCGGCAGGCTCACTCCGGCGATGGCGAGCGAGGAGAACAGCTTGTCGAGCCAATGGCCGGAATTGAAGGCGGCCAGCATGCCCAGCAGGATGCCGAGAGAGAAGCCGAGCACGGCCGCCGGCAGCGCCAGATGCAGCGTGTTCTTCAGCGCGATCGCGAGCTCGCCGGCCACCGGCTGGCCCGAGAAGATCGAGTTGCCGAAATTGCCCGCCAGCGCCCGCAGCAGCCAGTTGAAGTATTGAATATAGAGCGGCTTGTCGAAGCCGTACTCCGCTTTCATCTGCGCGATCATGTCCGGCGAGGCCTCCGGCGGTAGCAGGAGGTCGATCGGATTGCCGGGCACGATCTGGAGCAGCCCGAAGACGACGAGCGAGACTCCGAGCAGGATCGGAATGGCCTGGAACAAGCGGCGCGTGGCGAAGAGGAACATTCCGTCATCCGTTCGACAATTGAGCCGTTTGGATACTTGCAAGGGGTGTGCCAGCCTATAACCCGTGTAAAATCGCGGTCGATCGCTGGTCAGTTGGTCTCAATGCATACAATATGGGCGTATGGCGCATTTTGGATGTCGATGGCGCAGCGCTTGCTTGCTGGTTTTCGCCAGCAACAGGAGAGAGCGATGCACAAGATCGAAATCCCCGCCTATGCGACGGAACGCGCGATGCAGCGGCGCGGCCGTATCCATCTGTTCGACCAGATCGACCCGGCCAAGACGGCTCATATCGTCGTCGACCTGCAGAACGGCTTCATGGCTCCGGGCCAGCCGGCCGAGATCGCGACCGCGCGCGAGATCGTGCCCAATGTGAATGCGATCAGCGCCGCCTGCCGGCATGCCGGGGCGCTCAACGTCTTCATCCAGAACACGATCGATGCTGCGACGCACAATTCGTGGGCGAATTGGTTCGCCTATTTCTCGAACGCCGAGCGGCGCAAGCGCATGGATGCCGCCTTCGCCGAAGGCAGTTTCGGCCACCAGATCTGGCCCGGGCTCGAGGTGACCGAGGACGATCTCAAGTTGCTGAAATGCCGCTTCGGCGCCTTCGTCGACGGGTCGTCTGGGCTGCATGCGGAACTGCAGGCGCGCGGCGTGGATACGCTGATCATCACCGGCACGGCGACCAATGTCTGCTGCGAGTCGACGGCGCGCGACGCGATGATGATGAACTACAAGGTGATCTTCATCTCCGACGGCACCGCGACCTTCACCGATGCCGAGCATAACGCCACGCTGGCTAACATGTTGACGATCTTTGCCGACGTGATGAGCACGGAAGAGGTAGTGGCGCTGCTGGAGGGTTCTGCGAAGCCGGCACTCGTGGCCGCCGAATGAGACGCGGGATCCCCTCTCCCACACGGGAGAGGGGTTCCCCGCGCCTAATACTGCGGCGCCGTGGGGAGCTACCAAGAACCAAGAAGGCCGCGGGAGGCGTCTCCCGCGGCCTTCTTGTTGGCCAGACCTGAGGGGGGGGCTTGTTGTTTTGCTGTGATCAGGCGGCGGCTGCTTTCGCCTGCCAATCGAGCGCGATCCCCGGGCGGCGCGAGCGCCAGGCGGTGGCGGCTTCATAGGCGTCGCCGACCGCGAGCACTGTCGCATCCTGGAAGGGCTTGCCGACGATCTGGATCGAGAGCGGCATGCCGCCGGCATTGTAGCCGACGCAGACGGCATGGGCGGGCAGGCCTGTGACGTTGAACGGGCAGGTGATGCTCGGGCGATCGTACATCATCCATTTCGGCACGGCGTCGATCTTCTGCGCCGGGAAGGGCGAGGCCGCCGTGATCAGCACATCGACATCGGCCATCGCTGTCGCGACCTCGATCGAGAGCTCCCGGCGGCGCTTCTGCGCATTGACGTAGTCCGAGCCGCGGATCAGCGCGCCGAGCATGATCCGGTCGCGGCAGATCTCGCCGTAGAGCTCCGGCGTCGTTGTCAGGTAGGGCTCGTGGATCGAATAGGCCTCGGCCGACATGATGGTGGTGTTGACCGCGGCGAATTCCTGGAGCGGCGCCAGCGTCACGTCCTTGATCGTACAGCCCATCTCCTTGAAGGCGACAAGCGAGGCCTCGATCGCCGCCTTCACGTCGTCGGTCGCGACATTGTCGGTCTCGTAGAAGTGCCTGACGATACCGATGCGCAGGCCCTTGAGCGGCTTGCCCATCAGGGCGCTGAAATCCGGGATCGCGACATCGGCCGAGGCCGGGTCGCCGGGATCGTGACCGGCGAGGACCTGCAGCATCAGCGCGCAATCCTTCGAGGTCCAGGCCATCGGGCCGGCGTGATCGAGCGATTGCGACAGCGGCAGCACACCCTTGCGGCTGAGCAGGCCATAGGTCGGCTTGATGCCGGCAATGCCGCAGAGCGCGGCCGGGCTGCGGATCGAGCCGCCGGTGTCCGAACCCATGGCGCCGAGCACCATTCCGGCCGCGACCGCAGAGCCCGAGCCTGAGGAGGAGCCGCCGGTCTGGCACTCGGTGTTCCAGGGATTGCGCGCCGGCGGGTGGAACAGATCGAAAGACGGGCCGCCGATCGCGAACTCCCAGGTGCCGAGCTTTCCGGTGAAGACCGCACCGCCCTCGCGCAGCTTGGTGACGGTGGTCGCGTCCTCCTCCGGCACGCGGTCGAGCATCAGGCGGGAATGGCCGGTCGTGCGCAGCCCGGCAGTGTCATAGATGTCCTTGAGGCCGATCGGGATGCCGTGCAGCGGCCCGCGCGAACCGCCGGCCATGATCTCCGTCTCCGCCTGTTTGGCAGCGTCGAGGGCCGCCTCCGGCGTGAAGGTGACATAGGTCAGGAGCGTCGCGTCGAGCGCTTCCGTCTTGGCGATGCAGGCCTCGGTCAGCTCCACGGGCGAGAGCTTCTTCTGCGCGATCAGGCTGGAGGCCTCGGCGATGGTGAGAAGGGTGAGATCGGTCATGGCGTCAGACCTTCGGTGAGAACACGGCGGCGGGCTCGGCGCTGACCGGGCGCGGTTTGCGCAGCCGGGCGGCCATGGCCTCGAGCTTGGGGAAGACGCCGCCGAGCTCGGTATATTGCGTCGGCGTCAGCTTCAGCCCGGCCCTCGCGACGAGGGTGCGGAAGGCCTCCTGGGAAACGGCTTCGTCACTCATGGCATGACTCCTTCGAAGCGCCGGACGCTCGCTGGCGCCCGGCTCGGGCCATGCAAGCGTTGCGCCAGATTGTATCCATCAATTACTGGATGGCGGCGTATGACGCAGAATTATCGGGCTCAAAATATGACATCTGCATAAATTGTATCCATTGGCATGGTCTTTGTAGGGAATGGATGCGGCTGGTCCGCTTGGCCCAGTGCTAACCAACGGGGACAATGACGATGCGCAGATCAACGGCAATTGCCGCCGCATTCATCGCGGCGTTGGCACTCGGAACGACTGGCGCTCAAGCTCAAGGCACACTCAGGATCGGCATGACCTCGGTCGATGTGCCGACCACCGGCGGTATCCCGAACAATGGCGGCGAGGGCTACCGCTTCCTCGGCTTCCCCGCCTATGACGCGCTGGTGAACTGGGAGCTGAAGGAGAAGCAGGACGACATCGCCAATGTCCGGCCCGGCCTGGCTGAAAGCTGGTCGTCGGATCCCAAGGATCGGACGAAATGGGTGTTCAAGCTCAGGCCCGGCGTGAAGTTCCATGACGGCTCGGCCTTCAATGCGGACGCCGTGATGTTCAACATGCGTCGCGTCTTCGACGAAAAGGCCCCGGAATACGATGCGCCGGCGGCGCCGATCGTGAAGTCCCAGCTCTCGATGGTCGACCGCTGGGAGAAGATCGACGACATGACGGTCGCGATCTACACCAAGACGCCCTTCGCCTATTTCCCCTACATGATCACGCGGCTGCTGATGGTCAGCCCGACGCAATATGAGAAAGTCGGCAAGAACTGGGTCGAGTTCGGCAAGGCGCCGAGCGGCACCGGGCCGTTCAAGATCGTCAAGGTGACGCCGCGCGTCAGCGCCGAGCTCGCCAAGAACGCGGATTACTGGGACCCGCAGCGCGTGCCCAAGCTCGACCGAGTGATCCTGTTTCCGATGCCGGAGCCGACCACGCGCCTCGCCGCGTTACGCTCGGGCCAGGTCGACTGGATCGAGGTGCCGCCGCCGGACGCGATCCAGAGCCTCAAGCAGGCCGGGTTCGAGATCAACCTCAAGCCCTATCCACATACCTGGCCCTATGTCTTCAACACCGTGAACCCGAAATCGCCGTTCTTCGACAAGCGCATACGGCAGGCGATGAACTATGCGGTGGACCGGCAGGCGCTGGTCCAGCTCCTGAACGGCACCGCCAAGCCGGCGGCTGGGCTTTATCCGCCGGAAAGCCCCTATTTCGGCAAGCCGGCGAACCGCTATGCCTATGATCCAGAGAAGGCCAAGGCGCTGCTCAAGGAAGCCGGATATGGCCCGGACAAGCCGGTCAAGGCCAAGATCATGGTCTCGACCGCGGGCTCCGGCCAAATGCTGCCGCTGCCGATGAACGAGCTCATCCAGCAGATGGTGAAGCCCATCGGCATCGATCTCGATTTCGAGGTGGTCGAATGGGGCACGATGCTGGTCGCGGTGCGTAGCACGCCGGATTCAGCCCCCTCGATGGGCGTCGACGCCATCAATATCAGCCTCGGCTTCGCCGACCCCTCGACCATGTATCGCTACTACCACTCGGATTCGAAGTCGCCGACCAACTGGAACTGGGCCCATTTCGGCAACGCCAAGGTCGACGAGCTGCTGATGGCGGCGCAGACCGAGTTCGACGAGGAGAAGCAGCTCGACCTGCTCGCCAAGGCGCATGCGATCATCGTCGACGAGGCGCCCTGGCTCTTCATCGTCCACGACCTCAACCCGCGGGCGATGTCGAAGAAGGTCCAGGGCTTCAGCCCGGCGCAGAGCTGGTCCCAGGATTTCACGACGATCTCGATGGCGAAGTGAGTGTAGGCCGGATGATGCCGGCTTGCCGGCATCATCCGGCCCCTGAGGGAAGGAGACGACCATGTCGGTGGACATTAAGACCTTGGTGAAGGACGAGGCCGCGGCCTGGTCGGGCGTCGCGCCGCCCAATGCGGTCAGCGAGGAGCTGGCGGCCGGCTTCACCAGCCTGATCACAGGCCTTACCGCGCTACGCGGCCAACTCGCCTTCGAGGATGAGCCCTCCAGCTTTGAGGCGGCACTGCAGGCGACGAAGGAGCCGAGCCCATGAACATCGCGGTGAAACATGCGAGCGCCCTGACGGCGCTCAGCCTGACCGAAGCGGCAGACGCCGTTGCCAAAGGCGAGACGACGGCGGTCGAACTGACCCGGGCCGCACTCGATGCGATCAAGGCTGGCGACGAGCGGGTGAACGCCTTCATCTGGCTCGAGGGTGATCAGGCGCTGGAGACGGCTGCGGTTCTTGACAAGGTGCCGATGTCCCAACGCGGGAAGCTCCACGGCGTGCCGCTGGCGCACAAGGACATGTACTACAAGGCCGGCAAGCTCTCGACCTGCGGCTCGAAGATCCGCGCTGCATTCCGGCCGGGCTATACCGCCACTGTGATCGAGCGGCTGGAGGCTCAGGGCTCCTTCTCGCTCGGTGGGCTCAACATGGCCGAGTTCGCCCAGAACGCGACCGGTCACAACCAGCATTACGGCCATTGCCACAACCCGTGGGGGCTCGATTATTGCCCCGGCGGCTCCTCATCGGGCTCGGGCGCGGCGGTGGCGGCGCGTTTCGTCTATGCCGCGCTCGGCTCCGATACCGGTGGCTCGATCCGCCTGCCGGCCTCGCTCTGCGGCGTCACAGGCATCAAGGGCACGCAGACCCGCGTCTCGCGGCACGGCGTCATGCCGCTCTCGTTCTCGGCCGATAATGTCGGGCCGCTGGCGCGCAGCGCGAAGGATTGCGCGCGGATCATGACCGTGATCGCCGGGCACGATCCGAAGGACGCCACGTCCTCCAAGGAGCCGGTTCCGGACTACGAGGCTTCGCTCGACGGTGAGCTGAAGGGCATCAAGGTCGGCGTGCCGCGCAACTATTTCCTCGACGATGCCGCCCCCGAGGTGGTGGCGGCCTTCGAGGCGATGCTGGAAGTCCTAAAGGGCCGAGGCGCGACGCTCGTTCCTGTGACGATCCCGCATATGGACGCGGTCGCGACCTATGGCGGCGTGGTCTCGCGCGTCGAAGGCGCCACGATCCATGCCGAATGGATGCGGCAGCGCGCTCAGGACTATGCCGTGCACCTCAACTCGCGGCTCTATGCCAGCCTGGGCATCCCGGCCGTCGCCTATGTCGAGGCGCTGTCGCGGCGCGGGCCGATCCTGAAGGAGATCGCTGCGGCGGTGTTCACCGAGGTCGACGTCTTCGTTGCGCCGACGATCCGCTGCAAGGCGCCGACGCTGCTCTCGACCGATGTCGATGCCGGCACGCCCGGCGCGCTCGACGCCTTCAACATGCTCTCGCTGAACACGCGGCCGATCAATTATATGGGCCTGCCCTCGGTCAGCGCGCCCTGTGGATTGGATTCCAACGGCATGCCGATCGGCTTCCAGGTGCAGGCGCGCCCCTTCGGCGAGGGCAAGGCGCTGAAGGTCGCGGATGCGTTCCAGCGCGATACGCGCTTTCACCGTGAACGGCCGCCGGGGTTTCCTGCGTGACGCGCTCGTAAGTGAACCGCGGGATCCCCTCTCCCGTGTGGGAGAGGGGTAGGGGTGAGGGCAGGCCGGCAAACGCCCTGGCTTCGTCACCTTACCTCAGACAGCGGATATCTCTCGCCTTCTTGCTGCATCGTCCGGCCCTCACCCTGCCCTCTCCCACACGGGAGAGGGTTCCCCGCGTCCTATGCGGCGAGGTTCGAGGGTCAGGCCGCTGGGCGCGACAGCGTCGGCCGTTCGCCGTTGCGCTCCGGCCGCTTGACCTCGTGCTTGCGCCAATGCGTGACGATGCGGCGGCCGGCGCGATAGGAATGCTCGTAGGCGAGCGCCTGGGCTCGGCTGCCCTGGCCGTTGACGAGCGCGTCGAAGATCTCCGTATGGTCCTGCTGCGATTGCAGCAGGTCCTCGCCATCGAACCAGCGGAAGCGTAGTTGGGCGATGAGCGGGATGTCGCGGGCCTTGCGGATGAGCCCGGCGAGATAATCGTTGTTCGCCGCCTCCGCGATGGTCGCGTGGAAGCGCTCGTTCAGACCCACCCAGCGATCGCGCACCTCGTCCGACCAGCGCTCGCTGGCAATCAACTCGTCACCTTCGGCAACGACCTTGTGGATGATGCCGCGATGGGTGTCCGAGAGGCCTTGCTCCGCGACGAGCCGGGCGGCGAGCCCGTCCATGGTGGCGCGGACCTCGTAGATGCTGGCAATGTCCTTCGCGGTATAGGTGCGCACGACATAGCCGCTGTTTGGCGTGTAATCGAGCAGGCCTTCAGCGCCGAGCGTGGAGAGCGCATTGCGGATCGGCGTGCGTGAGACACCGAGCGCGGCCGCGAGATCCGCCTCGTTCATGCGCATGCCGCCGGTATACTCGCCCGTCAGCACGGCTTCGCGCAGCCGCGACAGAATTTGCAAGCCTCGAGTAGCCATTCTGCTCCCTCCTAGACCCTCGCGGCAGGTCCGATTCCGAAGGGCTTTCGTCCAGCGGTCGGCGCGCGGACGGGATGCATGGTGCGCATGACGAAAAAAGTCAATTGCATGCAGACAACAGAAATGGGGATTTCTGGATACTAAGTTGACGCCGATTGTCGCGCCGCGACCGGCTTCAGCCCCGCGCGCGCACTGCGAGCGGCATGCAACAGCACGGCCGTCGAGGCCATCACGATGCCCGAGCCGGCGAGGACAGCGAGCGTCGGGACGTCGCCGAACCAGAGATAGCCGATGATGATGGCCCACAGCATGTTGGTGTAGTTGATCGGCGCGATGGCGGCGGCGCTGGCGTGATAGAGCGCCTGCACGGTCAGCCATTGGCACAAGCCCGAGGCGATGCCCATGGCGACGAGCCCGGCAAGGCCGAGCACTGAGGGCTGCGCCCAGGAGAAGGCGAGCGTCGGCGCCAGCGCCAGCGAAGACAGGCCCATATACCAGGCCGTGATCACCAGAGGGTTCTCGCGCGAGGCGAGGCTGCGCTGAAGCAGCATCGAGGTCGCGCTGCAGAGCGTGCCGAACAGGGCGGCGAGCGCGCCGATGTTGAAGCCGGCGCCGCTCGGCTGGACCATCAATTGTACACCGGCGAGGCCACCGAGCACCGCGATCCAGCCGGCGGCCGGAATGCGCTCCTTCAGAAGCAGCGCCGAGGCGGCGGCGACGAGGATCGGCTGGGTGAAGCCGATCGCCATGACGTCGGCGAGCGGCATGAGATGAAAGGCGGTGAAGCTGAAGAAGATGCCGCCGGTCATCGAGACCGTAAGCAGCACGTGGCGCAGCGGGTGGCGCGTACGTAAATCATGCAGCCGGCTGCTCAGGAGCAGGATCAGCAGGAGCGGCAGCACGCCGCCGGCATTACGGAAGAACACGATCTGGTTGACCGGATAATGCTGCGCCTGCGCCTTCACCACGCCGTTGAGGATGGAGAACAGCGCCATGCCGACCAGCATGATCAGCGCGCCGCGCAGGGGATCGCGCGCCGGGCCTACGGCCATGGAGCCTGCTCCGGCCGAATCCAGCTCATCGCCCGGCTGTAAACGCATCTCGGCCTCTCGAAGGAGCGCGTCGGAACCCCGAACCCTCATCCCGCGGAACGACCGGAGATCGCAGCTCGACGGATGAGGGTTGGTCTGGAAACGGCTACGAGCGGACGCGCTATTCGGCCGCTTGCTTCATCACCTGGTTGCGCTCCAGGCAGCCGATCAGGAAGTCGGTGTCCATGACATCCCCGAAGATCAGATAGATCGCGATCAGCGAGGCGTTGTGCTCCTCATCCGTGGCCGTCGCGTTGCCGTCCGAGACCATGATCGTCTTGAAGTTCAGCATCATCGCGTCGCGCGCAGTCGACTCGCAGCAGACATTGGTCATGGTGCCGGTGATCAGCACCGTGTCGTACCCGCCGGCACGCAAGCGGGCCTCGAGATCGGACGAGCCCTGGATCAAGGCGCTATAGCGCGTCTTCTGCACGATCTCATCGCCGGTCTGGACATCGAGATCCGCCCAAAGCTGGTGGCCGAGCGTGCCTTCCGACATCGATTCGACGCGCTTGGCGCGCTGCGCCGGCGGCGACATTTCATGCATATTGGACCAGGACGTCACGCATCCCTCGTCATGGGTGTTCTTGATCCAGAATACCTTGCCGCCGGTGCGGCGCACGACATCGGCGAGCCGATTGACGTTGGGCACGACATCGATTGCTTCCTTGCAGAGCGCATGCGCTACGCCCTCCATCATGAAGCCGTTCTGCAGGTCGACGACGATCAGCGCGGTGCGCTCCGGGTCGAGATTGGCATGGGGATGCGCGGTTCCACGTCGCGCCACGACGCGATCGATGACGGACTGCGGAATCTCGACCTTGTGCATGCGATCCTCCCGAGATGGCTGGAAACGGCAGAGGGTGATGCAGCCGGCGTGCCAGCGGTCATGAATTGTACGCAATCCTGTCAATGCGCTATCGGGCGGCCGAGCATTGCCGGAAATCCGTCAATTTCTCGACGAAGCATACGATTCCTCGCTCCATTCCAGGCTGTGAGCCGCGCGAGGCATTGATTTATAAGGGATTGAATGGGCTGCGATCGATCGAGTCGACAGCACTGCGAAAAAGTTGCACAAGCAACGGCGTGTCCTGCATCAATCGTATGCAAAACATTCATATAATTGAAAATACTACATAAATTGTCACCCGATGGGCCTGGTCGACGAGAGGCATCGCCGGATCGTCGAAAGCCGCTGCTCAGAATTTCACAGTGCGCATTGATTGTGCGCGCAGCTTCATTGGATACAATTGAGCCGTTCCATCGGATTGAGGAGTGAGGCCATGGCGACACCGCCCGACGACACCGCGCTGATGCAGGAATTCGACGTCTTCGCCGCGCGCGCTGGCCTCGACATCCCGGCCGACCGCAAGGATAAGCTGTTCCTCGGCTTCAAGGATCTGCGCCAGATGCTGGCACTCATCCGCCAGCCGCGCACCGCAGCCGCCGAGCCGGCCGGCGTCTATTCGCTCGAAACCATCACCCGGAGCGTTTGAGATGACCGGCAAGCCGCTGCACGACTATTCCATCACTGAGGCCGGCACGATGCTGCGCGAGGGCAAGGTCACCTCGATGGAGCTGACCAAGCACGCGCTCGACCGGATCGGGGCGCTCGACGGCGCGATCAACAGCTTCATCCTGGTGACGGCCGAGCGCGCGCTGAGCGATGCCGAGACGGCCGATGCCGATTTCGCCAAGGGCATCGACAAGGGGCCAATGCAGGGCATCCCCTATGCGCTGAAGGACATCTACGACACAGCCGGCATTCCCTCGACCTGCCATTCCAAGCTGCGCGTCGATGTCGTTCCGGAGCAGGATTGCGTCGTCGAGCAGGCCTTCAAGGCGCAGGGCGGCGTGATGCTCGGCAAGCTCGCGACACATGAGTTCGCCATCGGCGGCCCGAGCTTCGATCTGCCTTTCCCGCCGGCGCGCAATCCCTGGAACCCCGATCACATCCCCGGCGGCTCCTCCTCCGGTTCAGGCGCTGCCGTTGCTGCCGGCTTCGTGCGCATGGCGATGGGCTCCGATACCGGCGGCTCGATCCGCGGCCCGGCCGCCTATTGCGGCACGGTCGGCCTGAAGCCGACCTATGGCCTGCTCTCGCGGCGCGGCATCTTTCCGCTCTCCTATACGCTCGACCATGCCGGCCCGCTGGGCTGGACGGTGGAGGATTGCGCCATCACGATGGATACGATCACCTCCTACGATCCGCTCGACCCCGGCAGCGCCAATGTGCCGAAGCCGGATTATCTCGGCGCGCTGGGCAAGGGTGTCGAGGGGCTGAAGATCGGCATGCCGCGGCACTGGTACGAGAAGGCCGAGGGCGCCTCGGCGGAGACGATCAAGGCCATCGACGACGCGGCGCAGCTCCTCGCCAAGCTCGGCGCGGAGGTCGAGACGATCGAGCTGCCGGAATACGATCTGTTCAACGCCTGCGGCCGGGTGATTATGTTCTCGGAGGCCTTCGCCATTCATGAGAAGGACTACCAGACCCGACCGCTCGATTTCGGGATGCTGACCTATATGCGCATGACGCTCGGCGCTTTCGTCACCGCTGCCGACCTGACCCAGGCGATGCGGCTGCGGCGCGAGCTGGCGCAGGCCGTCAACGCCAAGCTCAAGAGCTACGACGCGATCATCTGCGCCTCGGCGCTCGCGCCGGCGCCGCGCTTTGCCGACATGCCGGTCGGCATGCCCGCGAACTGGCCGATCCACACGATGCCGTTCAACGTTACCGGCAATCCGGCGATGTCGATCCCGACCGGCTTCTCGGCTTCGGGCCTGCCGCTCTCGATGCAGATCGCCGGCCGCGCCTTCGACGAGCCAACGGTGCTGCGCATCGGCGCGGCGTTCGAGGCGGCGGCGCAGATCCAGACCAAGCGGCCGTCGCTCGAACTGGCGCGGGCCGCCGCCTGATGGCTCCACGCTGCGGCGGAGAAGGTCCGGCACGACGCTTCCGCCGGCCTTCGCCGGCAGGATCGGCATGACCGCCGCAGTTCCCCTCTACCCCGTCCGCCAAGACGCCCGGCGCCCCCCGCGCCGGGCCGGCGGCCGGCCCCGTCACCTGAACGGATATGCCATGGCCCATCACTATCTGAAATCCAGCCCCGAGACCTGCCACTGGGGCTATTTCGACGCGAAGCTGAAACCCGCGCTGACGATCAAAAGCGGCGACGAGGTCACCGTCGAAACGCTCAGTGGCGCGCCGGAGGTAATCCCGACCGATCCGCGCTTCGAGATCCCGCCCGAGCTCAGCGAGGTCCATACCAAATGCGAGCGCTCGGTCCCCGGCCATATCCTGACCGGGCCGATCGCGATCGAGGGCGCGGTGCCGGGCGATGTGATCGAGGTCAAGATCCTCGACATCGAGCTCCGCCAGAACTGGGGCTACAATGTCATCCGGCCGTTGGCCGGTGCGCTTCCCACCGATTTCGACGAGATGCGGCTGCTGCACATTCCCCTCGACAGGGAGAAGATGGTTGCAACGCTGCCCTGGGGCACCGACCTGCCGCTGAAGCCGTTCTTCGGTGTGATGGGCGTCGCTCCCATTCCCGGCTGGGGCCGCATCACCTCGCTCATCCCGCGCAGCATGGGCGGCAATCTCGACAACAAGGAACTCGTTCCCGGCGCCTCGCTGTTCCTGCCGGTTTTCACCGAGGGCGGCCTGTTCTCCTGCGGCGACGGCCATGGCGTGCAGGGTGATGGCGAGGTCTGCGTCACCGCAATCGAGACCGCGCTGACCGGCCGCTTCGCCTTCTCGCTGCACAAGGGAATGGGCCTCACCTATCCGCGCGCCGAGACGCCGACCCATTACATCACCATGGGCATCGACCCCTCGCTGGACCAATGCGCGGTGATGGCGCTGCGGGACATGATCGTGCTGCTCGGGGAAAAGCGCGGCCTCTCGCGAGAGGACGCCTATACGCTGTGCTCGCTGGCAGCCGATCTGCGCGTCACCCAAGCCGTCAATGTCTGGAAGGGCATCCATTGCATGATCGCCAAATCCGCCGTCCACGGCGCGGCCGCCTGACACGGAAGGGGCAGCCGTCATGGATCTCGAACTGAAGGGCAAGGCCGCGATCGTGACCGGCGGCAGCCGCGGCATCGGGCTCGCCTGCGCCAGGGCGCTGGCGGCCGAGGGCTGCTCGCTGCTGCTGGCCGCGCGCGGCGAGGACGGCCTGCGCAAGGCTGCCGCTGATCTCGCAGCCGCCGGCGCCAAGGTCGCGACGCTTGCCGTCGATGTGACCGCGCCGGAGGCCGGGGGGCGAATCGTCGAGGCGGCGGTGAAGGCGTTCGGCCGGCTCGACGCGCTGATCGCCAATGCCGGCGGCGTGGTCGGGGCGCGTAGCTTCGCTGACGCGGACGATGCCGCCTGGCTCGGCACCTTCCAGCTCAATGTCGGCCATGCCGTCTCGCTGCTGCGCGCGGCCGTCCCGCATCTGGAGGCGAGCGGACAGGGCTCGGCGATCTTCATCGCCTCGATCTCCGGCCGCAATCCGATGAGCTCGAACGCGCCCTATGCCGCGGCGAAGGCTGGGCTCATTCAGGCGGCGCGCAGCCTCGCCTGGGAACTCGGCCCAAAGCGCATCCGGGTCAACGCGCTGTCGCCGGGCTCGATCCTGTTCGAGGGCGGTGGCTGGGCCAGGCGCAAGGCGGAAATGCCGGAGGTCATGGCCGCCTTCGAGGCGACCGAATTCCCCTGGGGCCGGCTCGGCTCGCCGGAGGAGATCGCCCACGTCGCCGCCTTCCTCGCCTCGCCACGCTCGGCCTGGATCAACGCCGTCGACATTCCCGTCGATGGCGGCCAGCGCAAGCCCTCGCTCTGAAGACGGCCCTCGGGATCGGCCAGTTCAAGACCCAACGAAAGAAGAAAAAAACGATGAGTGTCGGTTCGATCGATCTCGCCGAGCGTGAAAAGGCTGGCGCCGAGGCCGGGAAGGTCACTTTCCGCGCGCTGTTCTCCTCGATCGCGCTGCCGATGTTCCTGGCCATCCTCGACCAGACGATCGTCGCCGCCGCTCTGCCCGCGATGGCGGCGACGCTCGGCAATGTCGAGAACGTCTCCTGGATCGTCGTCGGCTATCTCGTCGCGGCGACGATCGCGGCACCGGTCTATGGCCGGCTTGGTGACGCCTTCGGGCGCAAGCGGATGATGTTCATCGCGCTCGCCATCTTCGCCGTCGCCTCCGTGCTGTGCGCGCTCGCCGACAGCATGTTGATGCTGATCCTGTTCCGTATGCTCCAGGGGCTCGGCGGCGGCGGCCTGATGACGACATCGCAGGCGCTGATCGGCGAGATCGTGCCGCCGCGCGATCGGCCGCGCTATCAGGGCTACCTGGCGACCGTGGTCGTCTCGTCCAACATGTTCGGCCCGGTCGCGGGCGGCTTCTTGACCCATGCCTTCGGCTGGCGCTCGATCTTTCTGGTCAACCTGCCGCTGGCGTTGCTGGCGGCCGTTCTGGTGGCCTGGCGCCTGCCGGCGCGCAGGATCACGCGGGAGGTCAAATTCCGCTTCGATTTCCTCGGCCTAACCTTGTTCATGGTGCTGGTGATCTCGCTGCTGCTGACGCTGTCGCATTTGCCGCACAGCGGTTTCTCGGGACCGCTCTGGCTGCTCGGGCTCGGCGGTGCGCTCTGGCTCGCGGTGCTCGCGCTACTGATCCGGCACGAGAGCCGCACGGCGCAGCCGCTGATCCCGGTCAAGCTGCTGCGCCACTCCGCCATCTGGCGGGCGAATGCACTGGCGACCTTTCACGGCGCGGCGCTGGTCTCGCTGGTCACCTATCTGCCGATCTATTTCGTGGTGGCGCGCGGCACGAGCCCGGCGGAGACCGGGCTGCTGCTGATCCCGCTGACGGCAAGCATCGGCATCGGCTCGATGCTCACCGGCAAGCTCGTCTCGGCCACCGGACGCGTCGCGATCGTGCCGACGATCGGCCTCATCCTGACCACCGCATCGCTCATCACGCTGACGCTGACCGCGCGTTATCTAAGCCTGGTCGAGCTCAGCCTGCTGCTCGGGTTGACCACGCTGTTCATGGGCAGCGTCATGGCGGTGGTGCAGCTGATCGTGCAATCCTCGGTCCGGCCCGACACGATCGGCGCCGCCGCAGCTTCGGTCCAGCTCTTCCGGACGATGGGCTCGGCGCTCGGCACCGCGATCGTCGGCGCCGTTCTCTTCGCCGTGCTGGCCGCGAGCGATATCCGGACGGCGGAACACTTCACCCGCATCGTCGAGCAGGGACCGGTGACGTTCGAGGCGCTCGCCGCGGTTGAGCGGCTCGTGCTGCGCGACGCGATCGCCAACGCCTTCCAGATCGCCTTCGGCACGATCGCAGCCTTCACCACGGTCGGCATCGTCCTCGCCGCCACCAATCCGCTGCGGCGACTATGATGCAGCGGGTCTAGGTGGCGTCCGAAGCCCTGGCGACGAAGAGGGCAATTCTAAGCACTATCGAATATCCCTCGTGCCCAGCCGCGGCCAATTGCCGTCGGCTCTCGCGATGAATTTTCGCGTGTCGCCGAGCCAGGTCGTCCGTACGCCGAGATCGTAGTTCAGATAGAGCCGGCCATCGACGATCGACCAGGCTTCGGGCTCGATCTTGACGAGATAGCCGCGTGAGGTGCCGTAGGCGCAAAAGCCGCCATAGGCCGGCAGATAGCGCTGCGGATCGGCCTCGAACAGCGCCTTGTGCTCGGCGCTGGCGAAGCGCCAGATCGCGCCGCCATGGCTGACCGAGAACTCTGGCTTGCCGAGCCGCGGGCCGCCGTCGCGGAAATAGGCGACGGGGTCGTAGCCGCGGATCGCGATTCCTTCCCGCGATCCCAGCGTGTTGATCGGGCGGGGCGTATCCGCCAGGGCCATCGGCGCGGCGAGAACCGCGCCGGAGAGCCAGATGAAGCTGCGCCTATCGAGCATGGCGTTTCTCCCTCTTTGGTTGTCGTTCAGGACCGGCGAGCTTCCAGCGCCTCGAAGACATAGGCCGCGAGGTAGCCATAGATCGCGTGGCCGACGAGGCTCATGAAGGAGAGGCGCGGCACGTCGTTGAGCAGGAAATGCTGGCCCCCGAGCGGGGCGAAGAAGGCGAGCGCGATGAAGTAGGTGATCACGCCCCAGATCCAGCCATCGGCCGGCATGCCGAAGCTCTTCACCCAGCGCGTCAGCAGCCAGTAGCCAAGCGGATAGAACAGGAAGCCGGTGATGTAGTGCAGCAGCTTCGCCACCGGCGTTGAGAGCTGGAGGCCGAGCTGATGGTAGAACAGCGCCTTGACCAGCTCCGGCGGCTCCAGCGGGTACTCGGCGAACCAGGCGGTCGGGACGGCGGCGAAGAGCTCCCAGAAGCCCAGGCCTGCAAAGCCGCCGAGCGCGAGGTTGATCACGGTGCGGGTGGATGGCAGGGCGAAGCTGCGGGTCATCGTGGCGGTGGTCATGGCTTGCTCCTTTGTGTTGGTCGGTCAGTGGGCGATGGCGAGTGGGGTCGAGGCGACGGCAAGCGCGGCGAGGCGTCCCGGGGCGCGGCCGTGCAGCTTCGCCAGGCGCTGCGAGGCGAAGAGGTTCGTCCCGCCGCGGCGGGCGAGGCGTTCGTTCAGGACGCGTTCGGCCAGCTCATGGCTGCCGGAGCGGATCAGGCTTTCGACATAGGCCTGCTCGAAGAGGTCGCGCTGGGCATGGCTGCCGCCGATCGCGACGAGGCCGTCGCGAGCGGCCCCTAGCAGGCGGCTCGCCTCGGCATAGTCGCCTTCGCTGAAGGCGATCAGCCCGAAGGCCGCGAAGGCGCCGTTGCGAGAAGCCGTGCGGCGCTCGACGCTGCGATGGGCCTGCGCGTCGTCAACGAGCTGGCGCGCGATGGTCTCGGCCGCATCCGGCCGGCCGGCTCCGAGCAGAGAGAGCGCGTAGTGCAGGTCGGCGAAGACGAGGCGCCCGTCATGGACGCGGCCCTCCGCCTTCTCCGCCAACTCCTCCCAGCGGCCGCCGACATCGACGCCGGCGTAGTCCAGCCGCGCCAGCAGAGCGGCGCCATTGGCGATGTCGCGATAGTCGTCGGTCGGCTCGGCGCGGATCTCTTCGTCATAGAGGCGCAGAACCTCGGCCGTCTCGCCGCGCTCCAGCCGGAACAAGGCGAGGTGCCAGACGATGTGGAAGCGCAGATTGTTGGCATGCGCCCAATTGCGGCCGTCGCCGAGCCAGGCGACGCCTTCATCCGCGCGGCCGGTCATCTCCAGCACATGGGCCACCGCGTGGCGGCCCCAGGCGTCGCGCGGGCTCAAGGCGACGGCGCGGCGCCCTGCGCGCTCGGCCTCGGCATAAAGGCCGCGCTCCTCCAGCGCGAAGGCGTAGCAGCCGTGGACATAGCCGGCGAGCGGATGGGTCTCGCCGAAGCCGGGCGCAACACGGCGCAGGCTCGCCAGCATCTGCGCCTGATCGCCCAGCATGAAGCGGATGCCATGCGACAGCTTGAGCGCCAGCACGTCGAAGGGATGAGCGAGCAGGATCGCCTCCAGTCGCTCGGCGGCCTGGCGCGGTGCCTCGTCGAGCCAGAGCGCCAGCGCCTCCATCACCATGCGCTCGCGCCGGGTGATCGGCCGCAGCACGGCGGCGATCTGTGCCCGCGCCAGGCAACTGCGGGCGGAGGCTGTGAGCTCGCGCCGGGCGAGTGAGAGCAGCATCAGCCCCTGGGCGGCATGGGCGAGGGCGAAATCGGGATCGGCCTCGAGCGTGCGGGCGAGATGCTGCGGAGTGGCCGCGGCATGGGCCAGCAGGGCCTCCAGCGTATCGTTCCAGGCGAGCCTCGCGGCATCGTTCGCGACGCTGATCCGGTCGCCGGAGAGATCGTGAAACATGAGGTGCTCCATTGCGGCGCTCATGGCGAGCGCTCTTCAGGGAGTTCGCAGCGGGCCGATCAAACGCCGATCAACTCGCTTCACGGACCCGTGTCCGCGCCGGAAGGAGCGCGTCGTTCCGCTCCTCCCCGCGCTGCGGCACGGGCTTTGGCGCAGGGCCGGCCCAAGGCGCGCTCTTGAACCAGCCGACGACGATTGCGGTCACGAGGATCAGTGCGAAGCCGGTGAGGTTGAGCAGCGCGACGATGGGCTCGCTGTGCCCGGTCGCATCGGCAGCGACGCCCGCCAGCCGGGAGAGCACCACGCTGGCAAGAAAGGTCGCGAGCGACTGCCGGCCGATCAGGATCAGCAGATGTCCGGCGCCTCGGTCGAGCTGTTGGCGGAACGGCTCGATCAGGCTCAGCACGAGATAGGCCAGTGCGAGGAAATGCAGCAGGCGCAGGATGTGCAGGTCGGTCTTTTCGCTCTCGGGCAGGATGAGGTCGTGCAGCGCCTGCGCAGCCGGCCAGTGGTCGAGGATGCCCCAGAAGGAGAGCGGCACGGAGAGGATGACGAAGCCGGCCGTCAGCCACATCAGCCGCCGGTCGCCAAGACGCGGCACGGGCAGCCATTTCATGCCGATGAAGAAGCCCGTGAAGAAGACGATCTGCCAGGCGAAGGGATTGAGGAACCAGCCGGCGCCGGTCCAGGGATTGCCGGGCAGGTTCAGCCCCTCGGTCCAGACCAGTGCATAGAGCAGCCCGGCCAGCGCAAACGGCAGGGCAGGGTGCAGGCGACGGAGCGCCATCATTGCCGGCACCAGCGCCAGGATGACGAGATACATAGGCAGGATGTCGAGATAGTCGGGCTGCCAGCTCAGCGTCGCGAGGCCGAGCAGTGCGCGTTCCGGTTCGGCGAGAAGGGGCGGGAACTGCATCGCCAGGACCGAGAGCCCGAAGCTGCGGTCGAGCAACGCCGCGAGCGCGATCAGCGCCAGAACGAGCCCGAGCTGCGCCCAATAGACCTGCCAGATCCGGTAGGCGATCCGCGCCGTGCCGAGCATGAAGCCGCGCCGGACGAAGACCGAACCGAAGGCGAGCGCGCTGGCGATGCCGGAGCAGAAGACGAAGAGCTCGGCGCCGGAGGAAAAGCCGAAACGGGCCGGGATCCAGGCGTTCCAGCTATTGGCCGGCACATGCGCGATGAAGATGATCAGCATCGTCAGGCCGCGGAAGACATCGAGGCGCTCGTCGCGCGGCCGCCTCGCAGGCTTTTCGGGGGGAAGCCCGGACATCAGAAGGCTCCCTCGTAGCTCGCGGCGTCGATGCGGCAGGCGAGCAGGCTGAAGCCTTCGCGCTGGAAGGCGGTCTCAGCCTCGCGCCGCAGGGTGTCGCGATCCGAGATCGTCGCGCCGTGGCCGCCCATGGCCTGCGCCACCGCCGCGAAATCGGTCGCGCCGAAATCGACGCCGGCGCGCTTCAGACCCATCTGTTTCTGCTTCAGCGCGATCAGCCCGAGGCTTTCGTCGACGAGGACGACGATGACGACCGGCAGCGCCAGATCGCGCAGCGTCGCGAGCTCGCCCAGCACCATTTCCAGCCCGGCATCGCCGACAAAGCAGAGCGTCGGCTTCCCTGAGCCCAGCGCTGCGCCGGTGGCGAGGGGCAGGGCGCAGCCCATCGTGCATAGTCCCGTCGACTGCAGCAGGCGGCGCGGCCCGTCACAGTTCCACATCTGGCTGAGGAGGATGCGATGAGCACCGGAATCGGCTGTCGCGACCGTGCCGGCCGGAGCGACCTCCCGCAATGTCTCGAAGACGGCGTGGGGACCCCATTCGGCAGGCGCGGCAAAGGCGGCGCGGAAGCGTTCGCGGATAACGGCCGGCGCTCGGTCGGGCCATGTCTCGTCGGTCGTCAGCGCGTCGGACAGGCGCGTCAGGATCGCCTCGACATCACCGGCGAGCAGCAGGCTCGCAGCATGCATGCCGTGTCGGATCGGCTCGGCGACGATGTCGATCACGCGCTTGTTCGCCGGCCAGGGATGGCGCCAGCCCTGCCGCATCTCGATCGGGTCGTAGCCGGCGAGAATGATGACGTCGGCGTCGTCGATCAGAGGGCGAATGATCGCATCGGCCTTGGGCGAGAGACCGACGGCACCGATGACGCGCGGATCGCTCTCCGGCACCAGTCCCTTGGCCTTGTAGGTGGTCAGAAGCGGCGCGCCGGCCCGTGTCAGGAAGCGGTCGAGGGCCGCGTGGCCATGCTGGTTGACGAGGTCCAGCCCGGCGATGACCAGCGGCCGGCGTGCTGCCGCGATCATGCCTGCCGCCTGCGAGAGATCGGCGGGGATCGAAGGCTGCGCCGCCGGCAGCGAGCATGCCGGACGCCGCGTTGCCGGTGCCTCGGCGACGGAGATCGGCAGGTCGATATGGACCGGGCCGGGGCGCCCCTGGCGCGCCAGTGCCACCGCCTTCTCGACGACGAGAGCCTCTGTGCCGGGCGCGGCGCGGAAGCTCGCCTTGACCAGCGGGCGCAGCACGGCCTGATGATCGACGACCTGATGGGTGTAGCTCTCGGCCAGGGCCTGATCGACACAGCCCGTGACGAAGATCAGTGGCACCCGGTCCTGCTGCGCGTTGGCGACGACGTTGACGGCGTTGGCGACGCCGGGGCCGAGCGTCGCCACCAGCACCGGCAGCGCGCCTGTAACGTGCCAATGCCCTTCGGCCATGAAGCCGGCGGCATTCTCATGCTTGGCGAGGTGGAAGCGGATGCCGGCGCGCTCCAGCGCATCGACCAGCGCCAGAACCTCGCCGCCGGGGATGCCGAAGGCATGCGTGGCGCCGGCCATGGCGAGGCGCTCGGCAACGAGATCGGCACCGATGGCAGACGCCGCCGGCCTCGCGAGGATCATGTCGGTGGTCGGAACCGGGTCGTGGCGCATCTTGTCTCTCCGCAGGCCGTGTCAGCGGCGCTGGAGGAGAGGTCGGACAGAAGACGACGTTGGTTACATCTTCACGGAGTTGTGAGCACGGCACCTGTCGGCGAGGACGACGCAGCGGTCGGCATGGCGAGCTGCCATGCGCGCTCGATCCAGGCCGGATCGACCCTGTGACCTCCGGGATGGAGACAGAGTTCCAGCCGGGCCGGGCCACAGTCGCTCGCGACGTGGCAGGTCAGCTCGCCTGCCGGAGCATCAGTACGGGCGGCATCTGCCCATGAGGCCGTGCAGGTGCTCGGAGCCAGGATCGCGAAGCTCTTGAAGACGTTGCCCTGCCGGATGCCGTTGCGTAGCGCGCGGCCTGCGAGCGGTACGGTGCCGTCATTCGTGCCGTGGACATGGATTAGGGGCGGGTGCGGCCCGGCGCAGCTTTCCGGCAGTGGCTCCCAGAAAGCGCCGGCGACGGGCGCGAAGGCGGCGAAGCGCGTCGGCATCCGGCAGGCAAGATACCAGACCATCGAGCCGCCCTGCGAGAAGCCGCTCGCCAGGATGCGGGCCGGATCGACCGGGAAGTGCCGCGCGACATCATCGAGCACCTCGCCGACGAAAGCGAATTCATTGCGGTTCCGCGCCGGCGAGCCGGGGAAGGACCAGCTGCGGCCCAGACCGTCCGGCGCGATCAGCGCCACGCCGAGGCGCCGCGCTACGGCTGCAAGGCCGGAATCGGACACAGCCCCTTCAGCCGTCTCCTGATAGCCGTGGAAGAACATGATCGCGCCGTAGCGCCGGCCCGGTTCGGGCCCTGGCGGCAGGAGGATGCGGTAATGGCCGCTCGCGACGGCGCAGCCTTGCTCCGACGGGCAGCCGTCAGGCGCAGCGGCGCTCGGCTGGGCTCGTGAAGCCGTTGGGCCGGCGAAGAGAGCGAGGGCGAGCAGCAAGACGAAGAAGGAATGCAGTCGGGCTGCCATGGTCGAAGCTCCCGGCGGGACCGGGGCCGGCCTCTCGCACGGGCACGAGCGTATCCGCCGGTCCGGGGCACTTCATGGGCCGGTCACGCGCTTGTGAGGCCGCCGCCATCATGCGACGAAGCAAGCCGCACTTGCCCTACCGGCACTCACGCTGAAGACATTGCTGACCTTGTCCGTCGACGAACTCGAAACCCGGCTCCGCCCCATCTTCCTCGCCGCGCTCGCTGGCGATGGGGCGGCCTACCGATCCTTCCTGGATGCGATCAGCCTGCGCCTGCGTGGCTATCTGCGCCAGATGCTCGCCAGGGCTGGGCGGACCGAGCCGAGCGAGACCGAGGATGTGCTGCAGGAGACGTTGCTGGCGCTGCATCTCTCCCGTCATACCTATGATCGGTCGAGCCCCGTCACCGCCTGGGCCCATGCGATCGCGCGCTACAAGCTCGTCGACCATCTGCGCCGGTCCGGCCGCCATGCCGGCAACCTGCCGCTCGACGACGAGGCTTTCCAGCTTGCTGCTGCGCCGGAGGATGTTGCCTCCGAGGCGCGGCTCGACCTGGAACGGGCGCTCGAGACGTTGCCGGAACGCACACGCGGCCTGATCGACCGGGTCAAGCTGCAGGGCACGAGCGTCGCCGAGGCGGCGAGCGCGGCGGGCATGACCGAGACGGCTGCCAAGGTTGCGATCCATCGCGGTCTGCAAGCCATGGCGAAGTTCTTGACCCGGCGCGGGGCGCGGCCGCCGTGAAGCCGGACCATGCTGTAACCTTTCGCCGGCTTGGCGCGAACTCCCTCCTGTGAAGCGTTTCGAAGAACCCCGATGCAGACCGATGACCTGATCTCGATGATGACGGCGGACCACCGCAAGGTGGATACCGGCTGGCTGCGTCGCGTCACCTGGCTGGCGGCGCTGGCTGCGCTGGGCATCACGATCCTGCTCGTGCTTGCCACGCTCGGCACCCGGCCTGATTTCGCCGGCGCCTGGATGACGCTGCCCGTGATCGCCAAGGCGCTCCTCGGCGCGAGCCTGGCGCTTGTCGCGCTCGCCGTCTTCCAGAGGAGTTTGCGACCCGGGCTGAAGCCCGGCCGGTGGCTCTGGCTCGCCTTGGCGCCACTCGCACTCGCCGGCCTCTGGGCGCTGGTGACGCTGGCGCAGGCTCCGGCCGAAAGCTGGAGCACGCTGATCTTCGGGCGCTACTGGCGCGCGTGCCTGATCGCGGTACCGCTTTACGCGATCGCGCCCTTCCTGTTCCTGATCTTATTGGCGCGCCGCGGCGCACCCGTTGATGCGCGCCTGACCGGAATGGCGGCCGGTGTCGCTTCGGCAGGCCTCGCCATCATGGGCTACAGTCTGCATTGCCCGGACGACACGGCGCCCTTCCTGGCGACCTGGTATCCGATCGCACTGGCGACGGTGACGGCGCTCGCCACGACGGTCGCGCCGCGACTGCTGCGCTGGTGAGGATGCTACTCAGGAGAGGTGGGCCGGAGGCTCGGGCGCGCGCAGCAGCGCCTCGACCGAGCGCGCGATGCCTTCCAGCAGCTCTGGTTCGGGCCTGACGCGCGCGAGCACGCGGATGCCGATCAGCATGCCGAGCAGATGTCGCGCGAGATCGGTGGCTGACTGCATGGACGCAATCGACCCGTCGGCAATGCCGGCCTCGGCCTTCTCCCGGAAGAAGGTCTCGATGCGCAGAAGGACGGCGGCGACGATCGCCTTGAACTCCGGATCATGAGGCGCGACGTCGAGCGCCGTGTTCACCAGCAGGCAGCCCTTGTGGTCGTCGTCGTCGAGCGACCGGCTCAGGATATCGGCGAAGAATTGCAGGATCGCCCGGCGCGGTGGTTCGGCATTGCAGCGCCGGATGCGTTCGGCGACGGAGCGCTCGACATAGCGGTCGAGCACCGTCTGGTAGAGCGAGCGCTTGTCCCCGAAGGCGTTGTAGAGGCTCGCGCCGGTCAGGCCCGTGCAACCGGTGAGATCGCGGATCGAGGTCGCCTCGTAGCCACGCAGCCAGAAATGCTGGGTCGCCGCGTCGAGCACGGCCTCCTCATCGAATTCGCGCGGTCGCGCCATCGTCGCCCATCCCCTGCAGCAGGTGCATGGCCACCATCTTGCCCTTTCCCGCTCGTCGAGTCATTTTAGATCATGTGATCTAAAATTCAATTGCGGCCGGCTCCAAGCGATCCATGGCAGGCCGAGAAAGCACCCAAGTCATGCTTAGTGAGCAGCCGGCGGCCACCCTCACATCGCACGCTCCGGCGCCGGGCCTGTCCCCGGCCGCCCGCCAACGTCTTGTTGGCCTCGCCTGGGCCGCGGTCACCGTCTGCATCTTCTCCGGCTGGTTCGTCGTGACGCGCTTCAGCGTGACCCGTGAGTTGCGGGTCTGGGACGTTACCGCGCTGCGCTTCGGCATCGGCGCCCTTCTGCTCGCGCCGGCGATCCTGCTGCCGGGGCGCCGCTTGAGTCGTGCCGCCTGGCTCAAGGGGCTGGCCTTCGCCTGCCTCTGGGGCGTTCCGTTCGTGATCAGCGTCGCGCTCGGCCTGCAGCTCACTTCGGCCGCGCGGGCGGCCTCGATCGCGCCGACATTGATGCCGGTCTTCGCCGGTGTGTTCGGCTTCCTCTTCCTGCGCGAACGGCCGAGCGCAATGCGCTGGCTCGGCTACGCGGCCATCCTCTGCGGGCTCATTGCGTTGGTGGGCGTCGGAGCGGCGCCGCCCAATCCGCTGGGCCTGCTGGCGCTCGCCTCCGCCTCGGCCTTATGGGCGACCTATACCCTCCTGTTTCGCGGCAGCGGGCTCAACGCGGTCCAGTCGGCGGCACTGATCTGCATCTGGTCGGCCATCCTTTTCCTGCCTGTCTATCTCGGCCTCGGGCTGAGCCGCCTCGCGGCGGCCTCGCCTTCCGAGATCGGCTTCCAGGCGCTCTATCAAGGCGTGCTGATGAGCGGCGTTGCCGTCGTGACCTTCAACCGGGCGGTTTCGCTGCTCGGCGCAGCCGCCGCCACGGCGATCATCGCCCTGATCCCGGCGGTGGCGTCCCTCTTCGCGGTTCCCGTCCTCGGCGAGGTGCCGACGCCGGCCGAGGCTGCGGCGATCGCGGCGATCGTCGCGGGCGTGTTGTTTGCGGCGCGCGCTCCCGCCCGTCCGCCTGTTTCCAAGCCGCCAAAGGGACGCCCATGATCCGCTTCTATTTCCACCCGACGCCCAATCCGGCGAAGGTCGCGCTGCTGCTCGAGGAGACGGGTCTTCCCTACGAGACGATCCCCGTGGACACCCGCAAGGGTGAGCAGCATCTACCTGCCTTCCGGGCCATCAATCCGAATGCCAAAGTGCCGGCCATCGTCGACACCGAGGGCCCCGGCGGGCGCGAGGCGCGGGTCTTCGATTCCACCGCGATCCTGCTCTACCTCGCCGAGAAGACGGGCCGGTTCCTGGGAGCACCAGAGGATCGCCCCGAGTTGCTCTCCTGGCTGCTGTTCATCGCCTCGGGCCTTGGTCCGTTCTCCGGCCAGGCCGTCCATTTCCAGCACGCGGCGCCGGAGGGGCTGGACTATGCGGTCAATCGCTACCGGCGCGAGGCTGAGCGCCATTATCAGGTGCTGAACGACCATCTCGCTGGGCGCGACTGGATTGTCGGCGACAGCTACACCATCGCCGATATCTCCGCCTGGGGCTGGCTCGATCGCGCGAGCCGCGTGCGCAAGGGCGAGAGTGATCCGCTCGCGCCTTTCCCACATCTCAAGCGTCTGTTCGAAGCGGTCGACGCACGCCCGGCCGTCGCGCGTGCGCGACTCGTTGGGCAGGATCACTCCTTCAAGGTGACCGACGACGACGAGAGCCGGCGCGCCATGTTCCCGTCGAACTACCCGCCGGTGATTTGACCGCCAGCCGGCGCAACCGCGCTCCATTCCGACCAACAGACGAATGCCAAGGGGCAACGCCATGATCGATCTCTATTACTGGCCGACGCCGAACGGCCATAAGATCACGATGTTTCTGGAGGAGGCGGGGCTGGATTACACGATCTACCCCGTCGATATCAGCGCCGGTGACCAGTTCCGGCCGGAGTTCCTAGCCTTTTCGCCGAACAACCGCATGCCGGCGATCATCGATCATGATCCGGCCGATGGCGGCGAGCCTGTCACGGTCTTCGAGTCCGGGGCGATCCTGCTCTACCTTGCCGAGAAGACGGGCCGCTTCCTGCCGCGCGACATTCGCGACCGCAAGATGGTGACGGAATGGCTGTTCTGGCAGGTCGGCGGGCTTGGCCCGATGGCGGGGCAGAACCACCATTTCGGCATCTACGCGCCGGAAAAGATCCCTTACGCGATCGAGCGCTACGTCAAAGAGACAAACCGGCTCTATGGCGTGCTCGACCGCCGGCTGGAAGGCCGGGCCTGGATCGCCGGCGACGACTACAGCATCGCTGACATGGCGTGCTATCCCTGGATCGTGCCGTGGAAGCGACAGCAGCAGGACCTTGGCGCGTTCCCGAACCTGCGAAGCTGGTTCGAGGCGGTCCAGGCCCGGTCGGGGACTATCGCGGCCTATGCGAAGGGCGAGTCACTCGCCACGCGCCCGACCGTCACCGAGGAAGGCAAGAAGATCCTCTTCGGCCAGACGGCGGCGACCCGAGGCCGCTAGTGCTGGTGCGCCTTGAGCCGATTGCGATGAGCAGCCTGCTTGGCGCGATTGCCGCAGACCGCCATGCTGCACCATCGGCGTGCGCGGCCGCGTGTATGATCGGCGAACATCAGCGTGCAGGCCGGCCCCTCGCAGGCCTTCACGTTCGAGAAGTCCTCATCGCACACGAACCGCGCTAAAGCCTCGCCGATCGGCTGGAGCAATGCGTCGGGCGAGCGCCACCGGCGCATCGCCCGCAGCTCCAGACCTCCGACGGCCTCGTTATGGCGCGGCTCGATGCGCCAGAAGCGTTCATCGCGTTCGAGCAGGCGGTTCAACGGCTCCAGCTCGCCTAGGTCCGCGGGCGTGAGCGGGTGCCCTTTGTGCTCGCGAACAAACCCCCTGAACCATTCGCGAAGACTTCTGGCCTGAGCGGCTACATTGTCGAGCTCCCCGGGCATTGACTGGGCTCGCAGCCTTGCGAGCGCGTCCGCAGGTACGAGGCCGGCCTGCTCCAGCCACGCCAGCAGTCCCTCGCCGTCGTCGATCCAATCGACCGGCGTATCCACTGGCGTCGCGACCGAATTCAGGAAATCCAGGCCAAGCGCGTCGGCAATGAACATTGCAGGCGGCTGGTGTTCGGACATCGCGTGGCCTCGCTGGTTTCGATCTTCCCTCGAAATAACCTCACTGAATGCGCTTGACAAGTTATGCCTGACCTCAGTAACCAGATTGAGGCCAATTTAGAGGTTACGACCTCCCGCGATGTTTCGCCTCTGAAGATTGGCAGCTTTCACGTTGCCAAATGTGGAATTTCGGATAGCGCCCGTGGCCGGGGGCGATCGTTGCAGCTCACGCCGAGTTTCGCCGCCATAACTGCCTTTGTGAATTTTATCAGGTTAATAACCAAGGAGAGCCCAATGACGATTGCGACTCGATATCGATCCGTCGAAGTCGACGGCCTGAAGATTTTCTACCGCGAGGCCGGCCCGGCCGAAGCGCCGACGCTGCTCTTGCTTCACGGCTTCCCGAGTGCGGGACATATGTTCCGTGATCTCATTCCGCTCCTGGCGGATCGCTTCCATATCGTCGCGCCGGATTTGCCGGGGTTCGGCCAGTCGGACATGCCTGCAGTCGGCGACTTCGCCTACACCTTCGACCATATCGCGGATGTCATCGATCGCTTCACCGAGGTGATCGGCCTGAAGCGCTTCGCGATCTATGTCTTCGACTATGGCGCGCCGACCGGCTTCCGGATCGCCGCAAAGCATCCCGATCGCATCACGGCGATCATCTCTCAGAACGGCAACGCCTATGAGGAGGGCTTAAGCGATGGCTGGAACCCGATCAGAGCTTATTGGCAGGACCCGTCGCAAGCCAACCGGGACGCGCTACGTGCCTTCCTGGCGCCCGAGGCGACACGCTGGCAATACAGTCATGGCGTTCCCGACGAGACGCTGGTTTCCCCGGACGGCCGGTCGCTCGACGACTTCTACCTGGCACGCCTTGGTGCCGACGAGATCCAGCTCAACCTGTTCGGCGACTACAAGAGCAACATCGCGCTCTATCCAGCCTTCCAGGCCTATTTCCGCACTCATAAGCCGCCCTTCCTGGCGGTCTGGGGCAAGAACGATCCGTTTTTCCTGCCGCCCGGCGCCGAGGCGTTCAAGCGCGACATCCCCGATGCGGTGATCCGCTTCTTCGATACCGGCCATTTCGCGCTGGAGACGCATGCCGCCGAGATCGCGGCAGCCATCCGCGATTTCCTGCCTCGCTGACCTCGCAATCGCCGGCTGCTCCACGCGGAAAGATGGTCGTGGTCCATGGCTGACGATCAAACCTCAAGATCAAGGAATCCTCGCATGTCCAAGTCGGTCGCCATCATCACCGGTGCCAGCCAGGGGATCGGCCGGGCTACGGCCGCGCGCCTTGCGCGAGACTTCTCGGCGCTGGTCCTGGTTGCGCGCAACCAGTCCAATCTGGAGACGACGGCGGAGGCGGTCAGGGCTGCGGGCGCCGAGGCATTGATCATCGATGCCGACCTGGCGCAGCCTTCGGCGGCGCAGACGGTGGTCGAGCGGAGCCTGGCGGCCTTCGGCCGGATCGACGCGCTGCTCAATATCGCAGGCGCCGTACCGCAGATCGACATCCTCGAAATGACGGATGAACAATGGGAGGGCGGGCTGGCGCTGAAGCTGCATGGCGCACGCCGCCTGACCATTGCGGCATGGCCGGCGCTCAAGGCTTCGAACGGCGCGGTCGTGCTGATGTCCGGCAATTCGGCCTTGTCCCCGAAAGCGCCCTATGCGGCCGTCGGCACGATCAATGCCGCGATCGTCGCCTTGGCCAAAGCGTTCTCGGACCGAGGCATCGCAGACGGCGTGCAGGTCAACAGCGTCCTGCCTGGCCCGGTGATGACGGGGCGCCGCCGTTCCTATCTCCAGCACTGGGCGCCCCTGCATGACATGACAGTCGAGGAGGCCATGGCGGCCTTCCCCAAGGAGGCAGGCATCGCCCGCTATGGCGAGCCGGAGGAAATCGCCGAGCTGATGGCCTTCCTCGTCTCTCCGGGCGCCCGCTGGATGACGGGCTCGGCACTTCGCATGGATGGCGGCGAGGTAAAATCCACCTGAGCCATCGCCATCAGGCAGCCGGCTGGTGCGCTAGGAATTTGGGATCCGGCTGCAGCCGAGCTCTGGCGCATGGTTGCCGAAAAGCCGGATGGGCTTTCCGGATCGAAAGGCAATTTCTCAATGCTGCGGTGCTGCCCTTTGTGGCGCTGCAGCACATCGGAAATGTCAGGTTGGTCTGGAGACGGGTGGCAGCCGTCAAGGCACGCACCAGTATCGAAGCGTAGCTTTGGTGAGTGGATGCCTCGTCGATCTCAAGTCGTGCTTGCGGAAACATCGCGGCGAGCATGCCGGGAGGCTGATTTTGACGGTCTTGATCAGAGCAGCATTCACAAGACGCGCTGCAGTGGCTGGTCAGGAGGCCGGTGCAGGCGCGAGATGTTGGCGTATCTGATTCCCCTCAGAGCCAGCATCGTGCATGATCATCGAGACTGCTCATCGCGCGGAAGACAGAGGGCGTCGTGAAGCACCGCAGTGACCTCACCTCGTTCAATTACGTCATTCGCGCGGATGGTTTGCTACCGGGCGATGTTCTCCTGACGCGGGGCTCGGACAAGTATTCTTCACCGATCGCGTCCGGAACAGGCGGCCTCTACTCGCACGCCGCGCTTTGGCTGCCGCGCGTTGGAGCCGAACCGCCCTATGCCGAGCCGTTCGATCTCCAGCTGTTCGAGTCGGAGGATCTCGGGGTCGGTGAAGCCCATCTGGCCGAAGCCTTCGTGACGACCCGCGATGGGCAGCGCTTCCTCGCCCGCCTTGTTCCGGATGCGCTCGCGATCGGCCTGTTCCGCCACCCAAGGATCGATGCTCTCGATCCAGCCGAGCTGGGCGTGGCGGCGAGGCGCTTGCGCGAAGCCGACGAGCATCTTGGCTATTCGGAGCTCGACCGATTGGCGCTTGCCGTCGACGGGTCGCCAGTCCTTCGCAGGCGTCTGGCTGCGCTCCTGCGCGCTCGGGATGACCGGGATATTGCAGTCGTCCCCGGTCCATTTTGCTCCGAGCTCGTGGCGAAATATTTCGCCGAACTTGGGCTGGAGCTCTTCGATGAAGCGCGGGCGCCTGAACAAGTCAGTCCCAATCACCTTGCTGCATCGCGTCTTGAAGAGGTCCCGGACGGGATCTTCTCTTCGGATGCCGTGGTGCGCCTCGAGCCTCTTCGTCAGATCGGTCTTTCGAGAAAGGACGCGCTGCCGGCTTTCGTTCGATACCGCTCGATGAATATCCAGATCGAGCGTCAAACCTCCATCCTGACGGCGACGCTTCAGCGAATGCAGGAACGGACAGGCGCCTGGCAGAGCCAGCAGCTTGTCGAGCAGGCCAACGAGGCCCTGACCGGCGCGAATGACGCTGACCGGCTCGGGTTTCGCCGGATGAGCCGGCGCCTGAGCATCACCGCCGAAAGCCAGATCCTGGCGCTTGCCCTTCTTGGGGAGATACAGCGCCCGCAAGAGGACCGGGGAGGCAAGGATGACGCAGATTGGGCAATCGCCGAGGCGAAGCTGAGGATGCTGATTGCGCGGATGGTCCGCTCCGGAGGCTTGAGGCTTTCGAGGCAGACCGCTTTGCTCGATCGGGCGATCGCCTTACGTGGCAGAGATCGTTCCAAGAGGTCGGATACAGTACAAACCAGACGGGCCGGCATCGCACGCTGGCGCAGCGTTCGCGATCTGGAGCGGCTGCTCCGCCCCGTTCTGGCGGCGGCGGAGAAAGGCATTTTCGATAGCAATCGCGCGACCGAGATCGTCGACGACGTGATTTGGACAGCGTTCGACAGCCTGGTTTCAGCGAGGCCGCCGAGCGCGGGTTAACTAGAGTATTTCCGCGCTTCTCCGAAACGCGGAAATACTCCAAGCTTTTGTTTTGACGCATTTTCTTCACGCGAACCGGTGTCCACTTCGCTCGAAAATGCTCTAGTGCGCGCGCCGCTCGGTGCCGGCATCAAAGCCGTAAAGTCGAGCCGGGTTTCCGACGAGGATGTCGCGCCGGCGATTTTCATCGGGCACCCACGCTGCCAGCAGCGCGATCAGTTCGGCTTCGCTGGGTGGTTCGGCAAACCATGGATGGGGCCAATTGCTGGCCCAGACCATACGTTCGGGCGCAGCATCGGCGAGGGCGCTGGCCAGAACACTGACATCGGCATAGTCGGGCCGGCCCGTTCGGGAGACCTCATAGGGCGCCGACAGCTTGACCCAGACATCGCCGCGCTCAAGCAGGCGCAGCAGGCTGACGAAGCCCGGATGCGAGACCGGCACAGGCTCCAGGAATTTGCCGATATGGTCGATCACGATGGGGCAGGGCAGGCCGGCGAGTATGTCGGCACGCTCGGCCAATGTGCGGCCGTCGCACTGGACCTGGACATGCCAACCCAGATCAGCCGCCAGACGCGACAATCGCGGCAGCGCTTCCCAATCGAGCAGGCCACCGGGCAGCAGGTGGAACCGGATGCCGCAGACGCCTTGCGCGTCCAGATCGTCCAGGAGCTCGCGCGTCGCATCGGGCTGCACGACCGCGATACCGCGTGCGACGGAGCGCCCGAGCGTTGCGAGCGCGTCCAGCATGCAGCGATTGTCGCTGCCATAGCCATTCGCCTGCACCAGCACGACGCGGGAAAGGCCAGTCGCTCGCTGCACCGCGCGATAGGCCGCCAGCGTGGCGTCGGGCGTCTCCTGTGGCGGGCGTCCGGGCAAGGGGTGCGCGGGATCAAAGATATGGACGTGGCAGTCACAGGCGCCAGGCGGCACGAGGCTTTCCATCACGCGATCTTTCTGAGCAGGCGCTTCAGCCGGTCGGCATGTTCGGCGTTGACGACGCCGGGCGGGAGGCGCCCTTGCACGAGCGCTGCGACCTGCTCGACCGTGTCGAAGGCCTGATGCTGCGTCGCTTGCGGCGTGAGCCCGCCGATATGGGGCGTGGCGATGACGTCGGATCGGCCCGCCAGCGCAGGAGACGGCATCTGGTCTGGCGCGCGGCCGACATCGATGGCTGCGCCGCGCAGATGGCCGCGATCCAGCGCCGCGATGAGGCTCGCCTCATCGACCAGTTCGCCGCGGGCCAGGTTGATGAAGAAGCTGCCCTTGCGCATTGAAGCAAAGGCCCGGGCGTCCATCAGGTTTTCCGTTTCCGGCGTCGCCGGTGCCAGGCAGATCACGAAGTCGCAGCGGCCCAGCAGCTCGGCCGTCGAGACCTGCTCGACGCCCGGCTGCGTGATCAGGACAGGGTCACTGGCAAGCACGGTCATGCCGAGCGCTCGCGCAAGCTCTCCGACACGCCGGCCGATCGCGCCGAAGCCGATGATGCCGACCGTCGCACTCGACAATTGCACGCCCATCTCGATCGCGGGCATTTCGCCGGCGCGATAGGACGCTGCGGCCCGGCTGACCCCACGCGACAGATCGATCATGAAACCGATGGCGAGCTCGGCTACGGCATCGATGAAGCCTGCGGTCGCCCGGGTGACCAGGACGCCGGCACGGCTCGCCGCAGGCACATCAATCGAGCGGATGTCCATGGCGCAACGCAGGAAGGCGACGAGATCGGGCAGGGCCTCGAACACCGCCGCTTCGCCAGCGGTCTGCCGATCCGAAATGATGACGTCGCAATCCCTGGCTTGCGCGATCAGGCCCGCCGTATCGAGCGGCTCGTCGCCCTCATGAAGCCGGACTTCGACCAGATCACGCAAGCGCGCGAGCGCGACCTCGCCGTAATAGTTTGCGCGGGCATGCGGCGTGTGGGTCAGGAGCACGCGCATCGTCATGCCTGCCGCTTTCTTGCGCGGCTGCGATCGCGGGTCACGGCGGCCGTCGAGCCGCGGATGAGGAGTTCCGGCGCAAACCGGAATTCGGCGAGCGGCGTGTCGGGCACTTCGAGGCGCGTGATGATGCGGTTCACCATTGTCTGCGCCATCTCGGTGAGCGGCGTGCGGATCGTTGTCAGGGCTGGTGCGAAATACGTGCCGAGGGACAGGGCATCGAAGCCGACGACAGACATGTCCTCGGGGGCGGAGAGCCCCGCCTCGCGCAAGCCCGCGATCAGGCCGATCGCCATCATGTCGTTGATCGTCACTGCGGCCGTGGGCTTCGCGGGATGCGCGATGATCTCGCCTGCCAGCGACTGGCCGAGCTCGGCCATCTCCGCGTCGGAATAGGTCGAGGCCGTGGCGCCTTCGACGATGACGGTGCTGACGCCATGCTTTGCTGCGGCATCGAGAAAGCCCTGCCGCTTCTCGGCGCGGCTGAAGGTCCAGCCGGAGGGCGAGACGAAGGCGATCGTGCGGTGCCCGAGCGCGATCAGATGCTCGGTGGCGAGCCCGGCGGCGGCGGCGTTATCGACGGATATGTAGTCGAGGATCGGCATGGCGTCGCGCCTGGCGTGGCTGTCATAGCTGACGACGACCATGCCGCGCGCGACGGGCTCCTCGAAATGCCGTTCATCGGCCAAGGAGGAGATGACGATCGCCCCTCTCGCGCCATGCGACCAGAGATCGTCGAGGAAGGCGCGTTCCTGCGCCGGGTCGCGATAGGTGCTGGCGACGATGACGCGATAGCCATAGGCCGCGCGCGCCGCAGCCTCGATCTCGCGCGCCAGCATGCTGTAGCTCGGATTGGCGAGCGAGGGCACGAGCAGGCCGAAGAGCTCGGCCTGCCCGGTCTTGAGCTGGCGCGCGGCGCGGTTGGGCTGAAAGCCCAGCTCCGCCATGGCCCGCTCGACGCGCGACAGCGTGTCTTTCTTCATCCGGTCGGAACGTCCGTTGAGCACGTTCGAGACGGTCGTGATCGACACGCCGGCCAGCCTTGCAACGTCGATGATGGTCGACACGATCTCTCTTGAACTCAAATCAGGCCGAGGCGGGCAGGCAGCCACAGCGAAAGCGACGGAAACACGATCAGCAGGATAAGGCCAAGGACCAGCACCGCCAAATATTTGGCCATCGGCCGCGCGACATCTTCCATCTTCGTGCCGGTCATGGCGCAGGTCGCGAACAGGCCGAGGCCGACCGGCGGCGCGAACAGGCCGAGCCCCATGGCGATCACCATGATCGTGCCGAAATGCAGCGGGTTCACCCCGAGCTGCAAGGCGATCGGCGTCAACAGTGGCCCGAAGATGATCAGCGCCGGCGCGCCTTCGAGCACGGCTCCGAAGAAGACCATCAGCACTGCCGCCAAGGCGATGAACATGAGGCTGCCATAGGCCTGCCCGAAGGCGACCAGGGAATGCGACAGCGCGGCGGGAATCTGCTCGACCGTCAAGGCGAACGCGAAATTCGAAGCGGCGGCGACGATGAACAGGATTCCGCCTGCCATCGAGGCCGATTGCCTGAACAGGGTCACGGTCGAGCGCAGCGTCAGTTCGCGGAAGGAAAGCCCGCCGATGACCAGCGCGTAGACCACCGCAAAGGCCGAGATCTCGGTGGAGGTCGCGATGCCGGACGTCACGCCGCGGCCGATCATGAAGACCATGACGAGCGCAATCAGCGAGCCGGCGATCAGCTGCAACAGGGTCCTGCCGCTCGTGACATCGGAGGGGTCGATCCGGCTGCCGAACCAGATCGCGACGGCGGCGAGGCATAGCGCCAGTACGGCGGCGGGGATCAGGCCCGCCATGAACAATCCGCCGACCGAGATGTTCGCGACGAAGGCGAAGATGATCATATTGACGCAAGGCGGAATGGTTTCCGACATCACCGCGGTACAGGCGAGCAGGCCGGCGGCCTCGTTGGGGTCCTGCTTCGTCTTGCGGACTGCCGGCATGATGATGCCGCTGACGGCCGCGATATCGGCGAGCTTCGAGCCCGAAATGCCGGAGAACAGCGCGGTCGCGACGATGCTGATCAGGTTGAGGCCGCCCTTCAGCCGCCCCATCATGCGCAACAGAAGCTCGATCAGCCGCGCCGACATGCCGTTGGCCTCCATCGCCAGCCCTGCCACGACGAAGAAAGGGATGGCGAGCAGCACGAAATGATCCGCGCCCGAGGCCATCTGCTGGGCGTAGATCACCATCGGCAGCGAGGGGTCGTTGAGGAAATAGATCAGCGCGGCGAATGCGAGCGCAAAGGCGATCGGCACGCCGATGATCACGCTGCCGACGAAAGTCACCATCAATAGCCAGAGCGGCTTCAGCGCGAGGCCCGGTAGCAGATGGTTCCAGGCATAGACTGCCGCGACGACCACGAGGCCTGCGGCGAGCGTGCCCCAGACCAGGCGCGGCGGCCCTTCCAGCGCATTGGCGATACCGAAGATCGCGATGAACAGGCTGCCGGCGACGACCGGCCAGAGATAGATCGCCTGTGGCAGGCCGAGCGGGGTGGTCTGGTCGCTGGTCTCGATCGTCAGGCCGACCGAGGTGAAGCACAGGGCCAAAGCGACCGCGACGATGATCCAGCAGCATGTCTGCACCAGGGCCGGTCGCCAATGTGCCGGCAGCAGCCCGCGAATGACATCGACGCCCGCGTGCTGTCCCCGACCCAGCACAGTGCCCGCGCCGAAGAACACCAGCAGCACCATGATGGCGCGCGCGACCTCCTCGGCCCATTCCAGCGGTTCGTGCAGCGCGTAGCGGAAGATCACCGAGACGAAGACGACGAGAACATCGACCGCCAGCGCGAAGGCTGCGATCGCTTCCATGATGTGGAGCAGCCCGCGCAGGACCCGGCCCGTGGAGCCGAAGCGAGGGTAGAGCATGGGCATGACGCCCGCATCGGATCCATGCATGACGAGACCACGAAAGGGAGGAGCCAGCAGCCGGCGCCTTTTCGGCGGCCGGCTGCGCGGAGGTTGCGGCCAGCGTCAGCCGCGGGCCTTGGCGACGATGTCGAACAGCGCCTTGGTCGGCGGATATTGCTTGGAGAAGTCGGCATAGAGCTTCTCCGACATCGGCTGCAGGATCGCGGCGCGCTCTTCCTTTGGCATCGGCGTGAAGGTCAGGCCGAGCCCCTTGAGCTCTTGGATCGCGCCGGCGCCCCTCGCGGCCGCCTCGGCGCGCTGGAACGTCGTCGCCTCCTGGGCGCAGGCGAGGAAGGCCGCCTTCGCCTCGGGCGGAATCTTGCCCATGCCGCGCTTGCCGATCACCGCGACCATCGGACTGAACAGGTGGTCGGTCTGGTAGCAATGCTTGGTGACTTCGTAGAGCCGGTTGGCGATGACGCTGGCGGCATCATGCTCGAAGCCGTCGACGACGCCCGTCTGCAGCGCGGTGTAAAGCTCGTTGAACGGGATCGGCACGGGCACGGCGCCCATGATCTTGAAGGTCTCGATGAAAGCCGGCGCCGGCAGAACGCGCAGCTTGACGCCCTTCAGATCGCCGAGGCGGCCGACATTGGCCTTGGTGTAGACGTTGCGGGCGCCGAAATGGAAACCCCAGCCCAGCACCTCGGCGCCGCGCCGTTCGAGCAGCAGCTTGCCCAACGCATCGCCGAGCCCGGCGTCGATGGCCTTCACGGCATGATCCTGGCTGTCGAAGACATAGCCGAGATCGAGCATGCCCCATTCCGGCACCGACGTCGCCCAGATCGAGGAGCCGGTGATCATGATGTCGGTGGAGCCGATCACGACCTGCTGCACCACATCGGCCTCGCGGCCGAGTTGGCTGTTGGCGAAATAGTCGAGCTTGACCTTGTCGCCGACGCGCTCCTTCACCAGTGCCTGGAAGCGCTCGAACCAGACGAAATGAGCCGCGTTCTTGTCGGCCGGCATCGACGACGAGACGCGAAAGGAAACCGGCGCCTGAGCACGCAGGATCGAGGGGCTGGCGATAGCCGTCACGGCTCCGCCCGCCGCGCCACCCAGCAGGGTGCGGCGTGAAATGATCATGGACGTTCCTTCCCAAACTTCATCACGGCCGTCTTGATGCGGCTAGTAAAACCTTACACTAAAACGTTACACTTATGTCAAGCGCCTGACGATGTGGGCTTGGCCCTTTCTGGGAGGGCCGCTTTCGGTCCACGGAAAACGCTGGGATTGCCTCGAAAACGGCCTAGCTTTCGACCGGGGTTGAGCTGCGTTGCCTATCAGCCCGACAGCGTCGAAAGGCTGCGCGAGGGGTAGCGCAGCGCGACGTCGAAGGGGTTGAGCCGGGCGCTCAAGCCCTCCGCCTCGCTGCGCAGGATGGCGACGACATTGGGCAGCCGATCGTCGCGCAGCCGCTCGGCCAGCGTGCCAATGCTGAGGGCCGCGACGACGCGTCCAGAAGCATCGAAGACGGGGACGGCGACGCCGGCCATGCCGGGGATGAGGCCGGTGTTGAGGTTGACCCAGCCCTGTGCTTGCGCCGTCGCGATCGCGCTGCGCAGCGCCGCCTCGTCGAAGAAGCCGCGGTCGAGCAGGCGGGGCATGTTGAAGCGGATCACCGCCTCGCGCTCGGCATCCGGCAGATGCGCCAGCATGGCGAGGCTGCCCTGGCCGATGCCGAGCGGCACCTTGCCGCCGATATCGCCAGTGAAGGAGCGGATTGGGAAGGGCCCCTCGATCCGGTCGAGGCAGACCGCGTCATAGCCGTTGCGCACCAGCAGGAAGATCGTGTCGCTGAGCGTCGCCGAAAGCCTGAGCAGGGCGGGCCGAGCCAATTCGCGCAGGCCGCCCGCCTGTCCGGCACGGGCAGCGAGGACGAAGAAGTCGAGCGCGAGCCTATAGCGCTTGCCGCCCGCGACCTGCTCGACGAAGCCCTCCGCCATCAGGTCGCGAAGCGCGCGATGTGCTGTCGGCTGCCCGCAGCCGGCGCGATCCGCGATGTCCTTCAGCCGCATGCCGTCGGCGTCGCCGTCGGCGAGCACGCGCAGGAGACCGAGCGCACGGCGGAGTGAGGAAAGAGGTTCGGGAGAGGCTTCCATGAATCAGAATGTCGTTGGCTGATGGAGGGTAAAAATTTCACATACCGAAATTCAGTCAATAAAAATTCTCTAATGCGGAATTCCTAATTGACGAAATTATGTCGCGCTCGCTTTCGTTTGGGCATCGCAGTCTGGCTTTCCGGCACGGCGGAAGCCCGCCGATCGAGGTGTTGATGGGCTTTCTGACACTGCAATCGCTGAGCAAGGCCTTCGGCGACTTCACCGCTGTCCGCGATGTCGATCTCAGTGTCGCACAGGGCGAATTCGTTTCGCTGCTCGGCCCCTCCGGCTGCGGCAAGACGACGACGCTGCAGATGATCGCCGGCCTCGTCGAGCCGACGAGCGGCACCATCACACTCGACGGGCGTGATATCACGCATGAGAAGCCGAACCGCCGCGGCCTCGGCATCGTCTTCCAGAGCTATGCGCTCTTTCCGCATATGACGGTGGCGCAGAACGTCGCCTTCGGCCTCGAGATGCGCAAGATCGGCAAGGCTGAGCGAGAGCGGCGCGTGAAGGAGATCCTCGGCCTGGTGCATCTCGCGCCGCTGGCCGAGCGCTATCCGCGCCAGCTCTCCGGCGGCCAGCGCCAGCGCGTCGCCATTGCGCGTGCGCTCGTCATCGAGCCGCCGGTTCTGCTGCTCGACGAGCCGCTCTCTAATCTCGACGCCAAGCTGCGCGAGGAGATGCAGTTCGAGCTGCGCCGCATCCAGCGCAGCGTCGGCACCACCACGATCATGGTCACGCACGACCAGGCCGAGGCGCTCTCGATCAGCGACCGCGTCGTCGTGATGGAGCAGGGGCGCATGACGCAGATCGACGCGCCCTATCGTCTCTACGAGCGCCCCGCCACGGCCTTCATCTCCTCCTTCGTCGGCAAGATGAACCGCATCGATGCGGTCTGGCGCGGCGGACGGGCCGAAGCCGCCGGGTTGGCTCTGCCGGCCGAGGCTGCGAGCCTGTCGGAGGGCGCGGCCGCCCAGGTCGCGGTCCGGCCGGAGAAGATCGTGCTCGGTGCGCCGGGGCAGGGGCTCGTCGACGGGACGGTGTCGAGCCGCTTCTTCCTCGGCAGCTACTGGCTGTTCAATGTCGAGACGCCGGTGGGAACCGTCATCGTCTCCCTGCCCAACCACGGAGCCGAACCGGTGGCGGAGGGCGCGACGGTCTCGCTGCGCTGGGAGCCGGAGAGCGCCGCGGTGATCGCGGCGGGAGCGGTGGCATGAAATCCCGCGCGCTGACGCCCTGGCTTCTGGTCTCGCCGGCGACGCTGCTGTTCCTCGGGCTGGTGGTCCTGCCGCTCATCCTGACCGTGATCCTGTCCTTCCACGTCTATGACCACAGCACCGGCATCAAGGACGGCTTCACCGTCGAGCACTACGTCCGCGTCCTCACCGACGACTACTACCTGACGATCTTCTGGCGCACGCTGAGGCTCGCCGCGCTGACCACGCTGATCTGCGTGCTCATCGGCGCGCCCGAGGCCTATGTGCTCTCGCGCATGGGCGATCCCTGGCGCTCGATCTTCCTGCTGGTGATCATCGGGCCGCTGCTGGTCTCGGTCGTGGTGCGCGCTTTCGGCTGGAGCATGCTGCTGGGCTCGACCGGGCTGGTGAACCAGACGCTACGCGCGCTCGGCCTCGATCCCGTCCGGTTGCTCTATACCGAGACCGCGATCGTGATCGCGCTCGTCCACGTCATGCTGCCCTTCATGGTCATTCCGGTCTGGACGGCGCTGCAGAAGCTCGATCCGATGGTGGAGGCGGCCGCCCTGACGCTGGGGGCTTCGCCCTTCACCGCGCTGCGCCGGGTGGTGCTGCCGCAGGTCTCGCTCGGCATGCTCTCGGGCAGCCTGATCGTCTTCGGTTTGTCCGCCAGCGCCTTCGCCATTCCGGGCCTGCTCGGCGGCCGGCGCCTCAAGATGGCGGCGACGCTCGTCTACGACGAATACATGTCCGAGCTGAACTGGCCGCTCGGCGCGGCCATCGCGATCATCGTGCTCGCCGCCAACCTCATCATCATGCTGGGCTACAACCGTCTCGTCGAGACGCGCGCCCGCCGGGCCCTGGGCTGAGGAGCGCGCCATGCATCGCAACGGCCCCATCGCGCTGATCTTCCACAGCCTCGTCGTCTCCTTCGTGCTGGCGCCGCTCGTCGTAGTCTGTCTCGTCGCCTTCACGCCCGAGAACACGCTCTCGATCCCGACGACGAGCTTCTCGCTGCGCTGGTTCGAGGCGATCTTCAAGCACCCCGATTTCGTCCCCTCCTTCTACAACAGCCTGTGGCTGGCGACGCTGGCGGCGACGATCTCCGTCCTGCTCGCCGTGCCGGCGGCGCTGGCGATCGACCGCTACCAGTTTCCGGGCCGCGATGCGCTCAACGGGCTTTTCCTCTCGCCGCTGATCATCCCGCATCTCGTGCTCGGCGTCGCTTTCCTGCGGCTCTTCGCGCTGATCGGCGGGACGGGCTCCTTCGCCTGGCTCGTCCTCAGCCATGTCATCATCGTCACGCCCTATGTGATGCGCCTGGTCATGGCCTCCTTCACCGGCATGGACCGCAGCGCCGAGCAGGCGGCGATGACGCTCGGCGCCTCGCATCTGACCGTGTTCCGGCGCATCACCGCGCCGATGATCCTGCCCGGCATCACCGGGGGCTGGCTGCTTGCCTTCATCAACAGCTTCGACGAGCTGACCATGTCGATCTTCGTCACCTCGCCGCAGACGGTGACGCTGCCGGTGCGGATGTACATGTATGCGACCGAGTCGATCGACCCGATGATGGCGGCGGTCTCGGCCCTGATGATCGCGCTGACCGCCGGTGCCATGCTGGTGATCGACCGCGCCTTCGGCCTCGACAAGATCCTGGTCGGCGAAAAGTGACTGCCATGTCCCAAGATCGCATATCCCAAGATCGCTTGCCGCTATTGCGTCGCATTACCCGCAAGGGCCACGCCGTCGTCGCCTTCACGCTCGACGGCGCACCCTGCGAGGGCCGCGCCGGCGACACCCTGCTGAGCGCGATCCTGAACAGCTCCGACAGCCTGCGTCGCACCGAGTTCACCGGCGAGCCGCGCGCGGGCTTCTGCCAGATGGGCGCCTGCCAGGATTGCTGGGTGATGACCGAAGCGGGCGAACGCCTGCGCGCCTGCACGACGCCGCTCCAGCCGGGCATGTGTATTGTCACTATGATGGGGAAGGCGGCATGAGCGCGCGCCCGCAACCGCTGGTCGTCGGCGCCGGGCCCGCCGGCATCCGCGCGGCCGAGGCGCTGGTCGCCGGCGGCTTGCGCCCGCTCGTCGTCGACGAGGCGCCGGCCTGCGGCGGGCAGATCTATCGCCAGCGTCTCGTGGATGACGGCCGCTCGACCAAGGATCTTTATGGCTCCGAGGCGGGCAAGGCCGAGCGGCTGCATGCCGCTTTCGGTGCACTCGAAGGCAAGATCGACTACCGGCCGCAGGCGCTGCTCTGGAACCTGCGTGACGGCGTCGCAGACATCGTGGTCGCCGGTGCGACCCGCCGCGTTGCCTATGACGGGCTCGTCCTTGCGACTGGCGCGACCGACCGCGTGTTACCGGTTCCGGGCTGGACGCTGCCCGGCGTCTTCACGCTCGGCGGCTCGCAGGTTGCGCTGAAGGCGCAGGGCTGCGCCATCGGCAGCTGCGTCGTCTTCGCCGGTTCCGGGCCGCTGCTCTATCTCGTTGCCTGGCAGTACATGAAGGCCGGTGTCGAGGTTGCCGCCGTGCTCGATGCGGCTCCGGCCATTGCCAAGCTCAACCTGCTGAGGGCCTTGCCGCTCGACCCCGGCATCGTGCTACGCGGCACGCGCTTCGTCGCCGAGTTGCGACTACGCGGCGTCGCCATTCGCACCGGTATCGAGGATCTGCGCTTCGAGGGCGAAGGCCGGGTCTCCGGCGTCGCCTGGCGCGAGGGCAGCCGCGAGCTGCGGCTCGACTGCGACGGTGTCGGCTACGGGCTCGCTCTGCGTTCCGAGACACAGCTCGCCGACCTCGCCGGCTGTGACTTCCGGTTCGACCAGCGCGACCGCGCCTGGCTGCCGGTGCGCGATACGGCCGGTCGCGCTTCCGTACCCGGCGTCTATCTCGCGGGAGACGGCGCCGGCATCGCCGGGGCCGATGCGGCCGAGTGCGCAGGGGAGCGCGCTGCGCTCGCCCTGCTGGAGGATCGCGGCCTGGCTTTCGACAAGGTCCGTGCGGCAAAGCTCGAAGCCGCGCTCGCCCGGATCGGCCGGCTGCGCGATGCGCTTGAGGCCGCCTTTCCTTTCCCGGCCCATTGGGCGGCCGGGATCGACAACGCCACGACGCTCTGCCGCTGCGAAGAGATCACCGCCGGGACGGTTCGCGAGGCCGCGAGCCGCTTCGACATCGGCGAGATCAACCGGCTGAAGGCGGTGAGCCGTATCGGCATGGGCCGTTGCCAGGGGCGCATGTGCGCTGCCGCTTCGGCCGAAGTCCTGGCTGACGCGACGGGTAAGCCGATCGAGGTCGTCGGGCGGCTGCGCGCTCAGGCCCCGGTGAAGCCGATCCCGCTGGCGTTGCAGCTTACCGCCGAGCCGGCCGAATTGCCGGAGGCCGCGGAATGAGCCGGCATCTCGACGTCGATGTCGCCATCATTGGCGGCGGGCTGGTCGGCTCCTCGGCGGCGCTCGCCTTGCGCAATATGGGCCTCAGTGTCGCCCTGCTCGACAAGGGGTTCTGCGGCGCGCAGGCGAGCGGTGTGAACTATGGTGGCGTGCGCCGCCAGGGCAGGCCGCTCGAGCAATTGCCGCTTTCGCAGCGCGCCCATGCCATCTGGCCGCGGCTGCGGGAATTGATCGGCATCGATGGCGAGTTCCTTCGCTCGGGCCATCTTAAGCTCGCCCGCAGCGAGGAAGACATGGCGTCGCTCGAAGCCTATGCCGCGGCGGTCGCCGATCAGGGCCTCGATCTCGAACTCATCGGCCATAACGGGCTGCGCGAGCGCTTTCCCTGGATCGATGGCAGCATCCTCGGTGCATCGCTCTGCGCTGGCGACGGCCATGCCAACCCGCGCCTCGTCTCGGCGGCCTTCGCGAGCGCTGCGCGCCGCGCCGGGGCGCATGTGCTGGAGAACACGCCCGTCACCGGCGTCATGCGCCTTGGCGAAGGTTTCGTGCTGGAGGCCGGCGAAGATGTGAGCCTGAAGGCCCGCTTCGTCATCAACAGTGCCGGCGCCTGGGCGGATCGCTTCGCCGCTGATTTCGGCGAGCCGGTGCCGCTGACCCGCATCTACCCCTCGATGATCGTCACCGAGCCGGTGGAGCTGGTGATGTCCGTCAACATCGGCATGGAGGGCGGCGGCATCTATGCAAGGCAAGTGGAGCGCGGGAATTGCGTCGTTGGCGGCGAGCGGGCGCTACCGCTCGATGATCCCGATTTCTCGCGCCCGCGCGGCGACGGCGTGCTGGCGATCATGAATCGCACCGCCGAAGTCTTCCCGAAGCTGCGCCACGCCCAGGCGATCCGCTTCTGGTCCGGCACCGAGGCCGCGATGCCGGACAAAAACCCGGTGATCGGTTTCAGCGACACCACACCGGGGCTGATCCATGCCTTCGGCTTTACAGGCGCTGGCTTCCAGATCGCGCCGGGAGTTGGCGAGGTGCTGGCCGAGCTCGTCCGCGACGGCCGTACCGCGACGCCGATCGAAGCCTTCTCCATCTCTCGCTTCAGTCACGACCGCATCCGCCACGGCTCGGGTGCGGGCACACATCCAGAGCCGCAACCCAGGGGAGCCTCAACATGACCATCCATCGCAAACTTCTGGCGGGCACCGTCGCCACGATGGCGCTCGCCGCCGCGAGCAGCGCCTTTGCCCAGAGCAAGACGCTCTATGTCGGCATGAACGGCGGCAATTTCGAGCGGACCTTCACCCAGGCCGTCTTCCCGGAGTTCGAGAAGGCCAACGACGTCAAGATCGTCGTGGTCCCCGGCACCTCGGCTGACATCCTCGCCAAGGCGACGGCGGCCAAGGACAAGCCGCAGATGCACGTCATGTTCCTCGATGACGGCGTGATGGTGCGCGCCATCGGCGCCGGCCTCTGCCAGAAGCTGAACAGCAGTCCCGAACTCGGCCAGGTCGACAAGGGCGCCCACATGAAGGACGACATGGCGGTCGGCATCGACATGGGCATGACCGGCATCGCCTACAACAAGAAGATGTTCGACGAGAAGGGCTGGGCGGCGCCGACCTCCTGGATGGATCTCGCCGACCCGAAGTTCAAGGACAAGGTGGTCTTCCAGTCGGCTTCGGCCTCGTCCTTCGGCCTGCATGCCTTCCTGATGTTCAATCGTATCCAGGGCGGCAGCGAGGCCAATGTCGAGCCGGGCTTCACCAAGTTCCGCGACACGATCGGCAAGAACGTGCTCGAGTTCATCCCGAGCTCGGCCAAGATCTCGGAGATGGTCCAGACCGGCGACGCCGCGATCTTCCCGCTGACGCCGACGGCCGTCGCCACGCTCAAGGAGAAGGGCATCCCGGTCGAATACGCCCAGCCGAAGGAGGGCTCGGTCGTGCTGATGGTCGCCCAGTGCGTCATCGCCAACAACTCCGAGCCGGAGCTGTCGCAGAAGCTCGCCGCCTATCTGCTGTCCGCCGCGGCTCAGGAGAAGGCGCTGGCCGCCGGCAACGTCGTGCCGTCGAACCCGGGTGCGAAGGCGCAGACGCCCGAGGCCACCAAGAAGCTCGAAGACTTCCACACCAACATGAAGACCGCCATCGTTCTGGACTGGGACGCGATCAACGCCAAGCGCCCCGAGTGGAACAGCCGCTGGAACAAGATGATCGAGCGCTGAGCGCAGCGGTGATTTGCTGACGGAATGGCCGGCCCTCGCGGGCCGGCCATTTTCGTTTGGAACGCGCTCTAGTCGGCGCCACGCGCACCGATCGCTCGCTCGACGAAAGCCCAAAGCGATTGCGTGAATGCTTCGCGCGTGATGCCACGCCGCCGGTATTTCGAGCGCTTCACATACCAGTCCTGCAGCATCGGCTTGATCAGGGACGCGCTCATCTCGATGTCGTCCAGCGCGAAGGCGCCGTTCGCTTTCCCCTCCGAGAGGATATCGGCGAGAAGCTTTTCCGTGCGGCGCTCGCCGGCCACGGCCATGGACCGCGCCTGCGGGGGAAAGCTCTTCGCCTGCATATAGGCGAAGGTGAACCAGGGCAGCATGGCCTCAGTCAGCGCGACATGGCTCGCCAGCAGCCAGCGCAACCGCTCCCGCGGGACAAGGCCCGCCGGCGGGGTGCCGATGGTCTCCTCGACAACCTCGAAAACCGTGCCGAGGATCATCAGCAGCAGGGTCTCCTTGGAGTCGAAATAGGCGTAGAGCGCGCCCATGCTGAGCTCTGCATGCTCGGAGAGGTCACGCAGGCTCATCGCATGGAAGCCATCGCGGTTGGCAAGGGTCAGGGTGCTGTCGAGGATGCGCGCGAGGCGCTTCGTCGCGACATGGGGCTTCTTCACCCTCACGGTTTCCGAATGTCGCGCCAGCGTGCGCGCCGCGAGGGCTTCCATCGAGAGGTCAAGGTGGGCGAGGGCGGCGGATGATAGCGTGGGTTCCAAGCTCCGCTCCCTCGCGGAAAGATCGATCTCGAGCCGGGCCCCTATTGCAGCGACCTCGTGGTGACGTTTATAAAGCGAGCGCTCGCTCGGAAAAACAAAATTCGAAGGCGAGCCGAGCAGGGAGATCGCCATGAGTGTCCAGGCGTCGGGCGTCCAGGCATCGCGGAGCTTCCAGGTATCGCTCGATGGCCGCACGGTGTTGGTCACCGGGGCGTCTCGCGGCCTTGGGGCGCATTTCGCGCAGGTTCTCGCCGCTTCGGGAGCGCGGGTTGCGGTGGCGGGGCGCAAGAAGGCGGACAGCGAGGCCGTGTGCGAGAGCATCAGCACGGCCGGCGGAACGGCGCTTGCGATCGCGCTCGACGTGACGGACCAGGACTCTGCCGAGGCGGCGGTGGCCACCGTCGTGGCCGAATGGGGCCGGCTCGATATCCTCGTGAACAATGCCGGCATCACAGCCACCACGCCGCTCCTCGATCAGGACGAGGCGAGCTGGAATGCGATTATCGACACCAACCTGAAGGGCGCCTTCCTGATGGGACAGGCCTCGGCGCGCGTCATGGCCGCCGACGGCAAGGGCGGCGCCATCGTCAATGTCGCGTCGATCCTCGGCTTTCGGGTTGCCGGGCAGGTGGCGGCCTACAGCGCCTCGAAGGCGGGGTTGGTTCAGCTTACCCGCTCGATGGCACTCGAATGGGCGCGCCACCAGATCCGGGCGAATGCCTTGTGCCCCGGCTATGTCGAGACCGACATCAACCGCGAGTTCTTCGCCAGCGAAGCCGGAAAGGCCCTGATCCGCCGTATCCCGACCCGGCGGCTGGGACAGCTCGCCGATCTGGACGGGCCGCTGCTGTTCCTTTGCTCGGATGCTTCCGCCTATGTCACCGGCGCGTCGGTGGCGGTCGATGGCGGCCATCTCGTCTCGTCCCTGTGAGGCTTGAGTCATGGATTTCACCCTGCCGCCCGTGATCGAAGATGCCCGCAGCTGCATCGCGGCTTTCGTCGAGCGCGAGATCATGCCGCTGGAGGCCGATCCCGCCTCCTATGACGCCCACGAGAACATCCGCATCGACCTGCTCGATGCGATGCGCGCGAAGGCGCGCGCCGCTGGGTTGTGGTGCATCCAGCTCGATCCCGAGAATGGCGGGCTCGGCCTCGGCCGCGTCGGGATGGCGGCCTGCTATGAGGAAATGAACCGCTCGATCTTCGGGCCGGCCGTCTTCAATTCCGCCGCTCCCGACGACGGCAACATGATGGTGCTGGAGAAGGTGGCGACCGCCGCCCAGAAGGCGCGCTGGCTCGCGCCGATCGCCAGTGGCGAGGTGCGCTCTGCCTTCGTGATGACGGAGCCGCATCCCGGCAGCGGCTCCGATCCTTCGATGATGCTCACGCGAGCGGAGAAACAGCCGGACGGCTCCTATCGCATCTACGGCCGCAAATGGTTCATCACCGGCGCGGAGGAGGCGGCCCATTTCATTCTGATGGCGCGCACCTCGGATGATGCCCGCCAGGGCCTCACCGCTTTCCTGTTTCACCGGGACCAGCCCGGCTGGCGTATCCTGCGGCGCATTCCGATCATGGGGCCGGAGGAGCATGGCGGGCACTGCGAGCTGGAGTTCGACGGCCTCACGATCAGCCCCGACGACGTGCTCATGAGCGAGGGCGATGGGCTACGGGTCACGCAGATCCGGCTGGGGCCGGCGCGGCTCACCCACTGCATGCGCTGGCTCGGCCTCGCCAAGCGCTGTGTCGAGATCGCCCGTGCCTATGCCGCCGAGAGGCTGGGCTTCGGCGTCGTGCTGGCGGAGCGGGAAAGCGTGCAGATGAAGCTCGGCCAGATCGCGATGGCGATCGAGATCGGCAGGCTCTTGGTGATGAAGGCCGCCTGGGAACTGGATCGCGGCGGGCTTGCCCGCAAGGAGGTCTCGATGGCGAAGATCCAGGCCGCCAACACGCTGCATCAGGCAGCCGACATCGCCATCCAGATCAATGGCGCGCGCGGCTATTCCAGGGACACGGTGCTGGAATGGATCTATCGCTATGCCCGTCAGGCACGGCTCGTGGACGGGGCTGACGAGGTCCACCAGATGGTCCTGAACCGCTTCCTCACCAAGGAGGAGACGGGCTTCTGGAGCTGGCCGGTGGCTGCGTCATGAGCCTCGACGTCGGGAGGCTCGACGCGTTCCTGCGCGGGGCCCTGCCTGGGCTCGAAGGGCCGTTGCGGCTGGAGCCGATCGTCGGCGGCCAGTCCAACCCCACCTTCTTCGTCACCTACGACAACCGCCGGCTCGTCCTGCGCAAGCAGCCTCCCGGTGAGCTTCTGCCCTCCGCTCATGCGATCGACCGGGAATACCGGGTCATCAGCGCGCTGAAGGAGACCGGCGTGCCGGTGCCGCCGGCGCTGCTCTATTGCGACGACCGCACGGTGGTGGGCACGCCCTTCTATGTGATGGAGCGGGTGGAGGGCCGGGTCTTCCATGATTGCACCTTGCCGGGCGTCGCGCCGGCGGAGCGTTGTGCCATGTATGAGGCGATGGCGCGTGCACTCGCGGCTTTGCACAATGTGGATTTCGCAGCCGTCGGGCTCGGCGACTATGGCCGTCCGGGCAATTATTTCGCGCGTCAGGTCAGCCGCTGGAGCCGCCAATGGGCTGAAGTCCGCACGCGCGATGACGCCCACATCGAGCGCCTCATCGCCTGGCTCCCAGCCCATATCCCGGCGGAGGAGAACACCTCCATCGTCCACGGCGATTACCGCATCGGCAACCTGATGTTCCACCCTACCGAGCCGCGGGTGGTGGCGCTGCTGGACTGGGAACTCTCGACGCTTGGCCATCCTCTGGCGGATCTCGCCCATAGCGCCATGGCGTGGCTGTCTGCCCCGGACGAGTACGGCGGTATTCGCGGTCTTGAGCTCGACGTGCTCGGCATTCCAACGCTCGAAGCTTACCGGTCAGCCTATGACGGCGCTGTGCGTCATGGCGCGCGCCTTGAAACCTTTCACATGGTCTTCGCGCTGTTCCGCTGGTCGATGATCTTCGAGGGCATCGCCGCCCGCGCCAAGGCCGGCACGGCGAACGCCGCTGATGCTGCCGATACGGGGCGCCTCGCGGCGGCCTTCGCCAAACGTGCGGTAGATCTGATCTAGAGGGCGGCTGTCAGCGGAGGTTCAGTCCTCGATCACCGGCGCGCAATCGGCCAGCTCAAGAAAGATCGCTGCGCAAGCGAGCCAGACAAGGCTGATCGAGAACAGCACGGCACTTCCTCCTGGATCTCGTCGGGAGGCTAGCAAGGCTGCTCTTTACAATCGGTTACGCCATGAATGGTTCCTTCGGCGGCATTGTTGCGGCCGAAGGAAGGGGCATTTCTTAGGCGGCGTGGTCCTTGGCCTTGCTCGACGGCTCCGCGACACCCCGGCCGATATCGGCATAGGTGAAGCCCTGCGCGCGCACCTGTTCGGCGCGGTAGACATTGCGAAGGTCGACCAAAACCGCTTCGTTCATCAGGCCCTTGATCCGGCCGAGATCGAGCGCGCGGAAGATGTTCCATTCGGTCACGATGACCGCCGCGTCCGCCCCGGTCACGCAATCATAGGCATCGGCGCAATACCGCACTTCGCCCGGCAGCGCGGCCTTGGCCTGCTCCATACCCTCGGGATCGAAGGCGCGGATCTTGGCGCCGCCATCCTGCAGGGCGGCCACGATTGCCAGCGAGGGCGCGTCGCGCATGTCGTCCGTGTTCGGCTTGAAGGTGAGACCGAGCAACGCGATCGTCTTGCCGCGCACCGAGCCGCCGCAGGCGGCGATAACCTTGCGGCCCATGGCGCGCTTGCGCTGATCGTTAACCGAGGCCACCGCCTCGACGATCCGCGACGGCGTGCCGTAATCCTGCGCCGTCTTGATCAGCGCCAGCGTGTCCTTCGGGAAGCAGGAGCCGCCATAGCCCGGCCCGGCGTGCAGGAACTTCGAGCCGATGCGGTTATCGAGCCCCATACCGCGGGCGACGTCCTGAACATTGGCGCCGACCTGCTCGCAGAGATCGGCCATCTCATTGATGAAGGTGATCTTGGTCGCGAGGAAGGCGTTGGCGGCGTATTTCGTCAGCTCCGCCGTGCGGCGGCTGGTGTTTAGGATCGGCGCGCTGTTGAGGTAAAGCGGGCGATAGACGTCGGCCATCACGGTCTGCGCGCGCTCCTCCTCGGCGCCGATCACGATCCGGTCGGGGCGCTTGAAGTCCTCGATCGCGGCGCCTTCGCGCAGGAACTCCGGGTTCGAGACGACCGCGAACTCAGCGTCGGGGCGCAGCTCGCGCACGATGCGCTCGACTTCATCGCCGGTGCCGACCGGAACAGTCGATTTCGTCACGATCACCGTATAGCCGTTGAGCGCTGCCGCGATCTCGCGCGCTGCGGCATAGACGTAAGAGAGATCGGCGAAACCGTCGCCGCGCCGAGAGGGCGTGCCGACCGCGATGAAGACGGCATCCGCATCCGACACCGGCGCGTTCAGCTCGGTCGTGAAGGACAGGCGCCCGGCTGCGGCATTGCTGCGCACCAGATCCGACAGGCCCGGTTCGAAGATCGGGATTTCGCCGCGGTTTAGCGCCTCGATCTTGCTGGCCTGCTTGTCCACGCAGACCACGTCATGGCCGAAATCAGCGAAACATGCGCCGGAGACGAGCCCGACATACCCCGAGCCAACCATCACGATCTTCATCGTCTGCTCCTATCGAGGGCCTGATCGACGGCCTTTCGCGACTGCGAACTAACATACTCCCCACCACCCACCAAACGGCCGGGATTAAGGGCAATAGGGCGGCTTTGGCGAAGGGAGGAGTAGAAAATCTCTCCGACATCACAGTCGCCGCCTGTTTTAACGATGACGTCGATAAGGCTGATTTGCCAGTGTTGGTTTGTTGGGGTGCCGTTGCGGCGCTAAATTTGGTTATCTTTGGCGCGAAAGCATTGATCCTTGCTTTGATTTAGATACTTCATTTGCGTCATCATCTCAATATGAAGACAATTTTAACATAATTATCTGTGAATTGGAAACGCGCTCGAAAGATTCGGGCTTGTACCTCGGAGCGACGGGGTTGGGCTTTTTGAATGATTATCGCGCTGGTGCTGTTTACCATCGGCATCTGCGCCGGTCTGATGTACGATATTGTTGCTCGTGCAATTCTTTTGATCCTGTCCGCTCTTGTCGTTTTTCTGGCGTGGCTCGTTTTCACCGAAGTCGATATTTTCAGCTTCTTCGTGCTGTGCGGAAATCTGATCGCGCTCGTCGCGGGCTATGTCGTCGGCCTTTACGTTCAGCACGACGGTATCGACTGACGCCTTACGATCCTGCCGCGGGACGCGGCGTTGCTCATGGAAGCCCGCCTAAAGACTGGAGAGGTCTCAGGGAAGGACCGGATCCGTGAAAGCTGCCGCAGTCCTGCCGCATCGGCGCGGGACTTTCTGCTGCGCCTCCCGCCGGTCTATAAGCGGTGGTCCCGAGCGCTCCCGCCTCAACCGGAACGATCCATGACCGATACTGTGAGTCCCCTCGCCGGAAAGCGGCTCGAGCCCAGCATGCTCGTCGATGTCGCGGCCCTCACGAAAGCCTATTACGAGCGACCTGACCCGGCGGCGCGTTCGCATCAGGTCGCTTTCGGGACGTCTGGCCATCGCGGCTCGGCCTTCGCGAAATCCTTCAATGAGGCGCATATCCTCGCCATCGCCCAGGCTGTCTGCCTCTATCGTCGCGGGCAGGGGATCGATGGGCCGCTCTTCCTTGGCATCGATACCCATGCGCTGTCGCGCAACGCCTTCGAATCGGTGCTGGAAGTCTTCGCCGCCAATGGCGTCGTGACGATGATCGACGAGAAGCTCGGCTTCACGCCGACGCCGGTGATCTCTCACGCGATCCTGACCTACAACCGCGGCCGCAGCAGCGGGCTGGCGGATGGCGTCGTGATCTCGCCTTCGCATAATCCGCCGGCCGATGGCGGGCTGAAATACAACCCGCCTCATGGCGGCCCGGCCGATACGGACGCCACCGGCTGGATCGAGAAGCAGGCCAATGCCTTCCTCGCCGATAAGCTCGCCGGCATCAGCCGCGTTCCCTACGAAAAGGCACTGAAGAGCGCGGATGTCCGCCGCTACGATTACATCAGCGGCTATGTCGCGGATCTCGACAAGGTCGTCGACATGGCGGCGATCGCGAAGGCCGGTGTCTCGATTGGCATCGATCCGCTCGGCGGTGCCGGGCTCGACTATTACCAGCCGATCATCGATCGCTACCGCCTCAACGCCACGATCGTCAGCAAGGATATCGACCCGACCTTCGGCTTCATGACCGCCGACTGGGACGGCAAGATCCGCATGGACTGCTCCTCGCCTTATGCGATGGCGAGTCTGATCGGCATGCGCGACAGGTTCGACGTCGCCTTCGCCAACGATACCGATGCCGACCGGCACGGCATCGTCACGCGCTCGAGCGGGCTGATGAACCCGAACCACTATCTCGCGGCGGCGAGCGCCTATCTCTTTACCAACCGGCCGGGCTGGCGTGCGGACGCCGCGATCGGCAAGACGGCGGTCTCCAGCGCGATCATCGACCGCGTCGCGGCCAAGCTCGGCCGCAAGCTCGTCGAGGTTCCGGTCGGCTTCAAATGGTTCGTCGACGGGCTTCTCTCCGGTGCGTTCGGCTTTGCCGGCGAGGAGAGCGCCGGCGCTTCGTTCCTGCGCATGGACGGCACGGTCTGGACCACGGACAAGGACGGCATCATCCTTGGCCTGCTCGCGGCCGAGATCACGGCGAAGACCGGGGCCGATCCGGGCGTGCTCTACGGCAAGCTCACAGCGGAACTGGGCGATCCGCGCTATGCCCGCGTCGACGCCCCGGCGACGGCGAGCCAGAAGGCGGTGCTGAAGAACCTGACTGGCGAGCAGATCGCGACCCGGGAGCTGGCCGGCCAGCCGATCGAAACCGTCCTCAGCAAGGCGCCGGGCAACGATGCGGCAATCGGCGGCGTCAAGGTCACGGCGGCCGATGGCTGGTTCGCGGCGCGGCCTTCCGGCACCGAGGAGGTCTACAAGATCTACGCTGAGAGCTTCCGGGACGAGACGCATCTCGCTCGAATCCAGGAGGATGCGCGCCGGATCGTAGGGGAGGCCTTCGCTGCCGCAGGCTGACAAAAGGCAAGGCGGCCCGGCTCTGGCGTCGTGATTTCGCCTGCTTGTTCAGTGGCATTGTCTGCGATTATGCTGTGGTTATGCGGCTGACTCAGCAGGCAGTGCACCTGGCTGGAGAAGGGGCCGCCACGGGGACGGGATGGAGCGAGGCGCCGCAGGCACCATAGTGCCCGGCCGCGATGGGGCGGATACCGAGCTGCTGCGCCGGGCCGACCAGCAGAGTACGCTGTACTGGTTCACGGACAGGCTGTTCCGTGCCCGAACCCTCGCAGATATCCATGTGGCGGCGCTGGATGCCATTTGCGGAGCGCTCGGCTGTTCGCGCGCTTCGATCCTTTGCTTCGACCGCGAGGGCGTCGCGCGCTTCGTCGCCTGGCGCGGGCTGTCAGAACGCTATCGGCAGGCGGTCGACGGTCATTCGCCCTGGGCGCCAGCAGAACGTGATGCCAGGCCGATCTTCGTCGAGGACATCGCCAAGAGCGGCGAGCCGCGCGAGCTGATCGAGACCATCCTGGACGAAGGCATTCATGCGCTGGGATTCATCCCGCTCGCTGGGACGGACGCGCTCCTCGGCAAGTTCATGGTCTACTACGAGACGCCGCGGGTGTTTCATGAGCATGAGCGCGAGATTGCGCTGACCATCGCGCGCCAGCTCGGCTTCGCCATCGAGCGCCACGCGGCCGAAGCGTCCGCCCATCGGCTGACCGCGCTCGTCGAATCGTCCGAGGATGCGATCGTCGCCAAGGACCTCGACGGCATCATCACCGACTGGAATCCGGGAGCCGAGCGCCTTTTCGGCTATTCGCGCGAGGAGATCATCGGCCGGCCGGTGACGCTGCTCATCCCCGATGACCGGCAGGATGAAGAACCGTCGATCCTTGCGCGGATCCGCGCCGGTGAGCGCGTCGAGCACTACGAGACCATCCGCAAGCGCAAGGACGGAAGCCTGCTCGACATCTCCCTGACGATCTCCCCGATCCGGGATTCAGCCGGGCAGGTCGTCGGCGCCTCGAAGATCGCACGCGACATCACGGATTGGCGCCGCGCGCAGCAGCAGCAGGAATTGTTGCTGCGCGAGATGGATCACCGGGTGAAGAATCTGTTCGCGGTGGTCGGCGGCATCGTCAATCTGAGCGCCGCGCGGGCGCCGGATGCCCGCGCGCTCGCCTCTGCCGTGTCGGAGCGGCTGGTTGCATTGTCGCGGGCGCACTCGCTGACCATGTCGGCCGCCATTGCGGGGCGCTCAGAGCGCGCGGCGGTCAGCCTGCACGCGTTGATAGGGGAGATTCTCTCACCCTATCGCGACGATGGTGCGGCGCAGCCGCGATTCCGCATCTCAGGCTGCGATTTGCCGGTGCCGGCGAGCCTAGTGACGCCGCTGGCCTTGCTCTTGCACGAATTCGCGACCAATGCCGTGAAATATGGCGGCCTTTCGGTCGTCGAGGGCAAGGTGGAGATCGATTGCGCGGACCGGGAAGGCGATTTGGCGATCACCTGGCGCGAGAGCGGCGGGCCGCCGCCGAAAGCGGCGGGTTCCGAGGGCTTCGGCAGCCTGCTCGTCAAGGCGAGCGCGACCCAGCTCGGCCGGTTGAGCAAGAGCTGGGAGGATACCGGCCTCGTGATCGAGCTCCTGATCGACAGAAGCCTTTTCGACGTTTGAAACGGGCGCAGACGGCGCCGCAGAGCGGGCTAAGCCCTCACAGGGGCGAAGGCTTCCCCGATTTTGAACAGTCGATAGCGCGTCGCCGCCGCGCTCACTTCTCGGCGAAGGCGCGTTCGACGACGTAGTCGCCGGCTTCGCCGTGATTGCCTTCCTGCAGGCCCTGCACCGTGAAGATCGTCCTCAGGTCGGTGACCAGCTGCGGGCTGCCGCAGAGCATGAAGCGGTCTCCGGCCGGATCGAAGGGGGCAAGGCCGAGATCGCCGAAAAGCTGGCCCGTGGTCAGCAGATCCGTGATGCGGCCGCGGTTGCGGAAGGGCTCGCGCGTCACGGTCGGGTAGTAAAGGAGCTGCTCGCGGATCATCTCGCCGAGGAATTCGTCCTGCGGCAGGGCCTGGGTGATGCGCTCGCCGTATGCGAGTTCCGAGACCAGCCGGCAGCCATGGACGAGCACGACCTTCTCGTAGCGCTCATAGGTTTCGGGGTCGCGGATCAGCGAGAGGAAGGGGGCAAGCCCCGTGCCGGTGCCGAGCAGGAACAGGCGCTTCCCGTCCTTGAGGTTGTCGAGCACGAGCGTGCCGGTCGCCTTCTTGCCGATGATGATCGGGTCGCCGACCTTCAGGTTCTGCAGGCGCGAGGTGAGGGGGCCGTCCGGGACCTTGATCGAGAAGAACTCGAGGTTCTCGTCGTAATTGGTGCTGACGACGCTGTAGGCGCGCACCAGCGGCTTCTCCTCGACCTTGAGCCCGATCATCGTGAACTGGCCGTTCTTGAAGCGGAAGGAGGCGTCGCGCGTGGTCGTGAAGCTGAACAGCGTGTCCGTCCAGTGATGAACGCTCAGCACGCGCTCCTCATTGAAGTTGCTCATTCTCGGCAGTCTCGATCTCGGGAGGTCAGGCGGCGGGGAGAAAGCGGCATCGTCCGGCGCAGGCTCTAGCGCCGTTGTGCCGGTGCAGGCAACAGGCGCTGTTGCTACTCGCCCATGCGTCAATCCGGTGCTCAGGGCCGTTCGCGAGCGCGAGACGGTGCTAACGAAACCTCGTTTCGAAAATCCGATGCTGTGCGGCGGATTCTGGCTCGGCGGGCGCCCAGCTCGGAATTTTGTCCACTGACGCCTTCTCATTGAGGGCAAGGCCTGCGGCGACAGGACGCGCGAGGATTCAAGCGATTTCCATGCAGCAAGCTCTGCGGAGACGCGTCGGGCCAACGAAAAAGGGCGCCGCGAGGCGCCCTTTTCCTTTTTCTGCTCTGCCGATCGCTCAGACGAAGCGGAAGTCGTCCGCCACGAGCGAGGCAAGGCTGGTGCCGCTGAGCGTGACCGAGTGGTCGGCATCGACCGTGATCACGACATCGGCGCCGTCCTGGGTCGCGTGGTCCATCATCGCATCGAAATTGGCGAAGAGATCGGCGGTGAACCAGATCACATCCGCTTCCGAAGCGCCGAAGTCGGTGATGGTGTCGTGGCCGAAATTGGCAGCGAAGTGGAAGTTGTCGCTGCCCGAGCCGCCGGTGAGGACGTCGTCACCCGCACCACCCTCGATGTCGTCGTCACCGGAGCCGCCGGTGATGACATCGTTGCCGGCGTTGCCCTTCAGCTGATCGTCGCCCGAGCCGCCGGCGATGACGTCATTGCCTTCGCCGCCTTCGACGATGTCGTCGCCCGAGCCGCCGTTCAGGTTGTCGTCGCCGAGGCCGCCGAACAGCTCGTCGTCACCCGCGCCGCCCTTGAGCGTGTCGTTGCCGGCGCCGCCGTCGAAGATGTCGTCGCCGTTGCCGCCCGTCACGTCATTGGCGCCCTCGCCGAAGAGCAGCTTCTCGATGCCGGTGAAGCTGTCGGCACCGATGCCCTCGCCGGAGACGTAGCCCGCTCCGAAATCGACGAAGATCGGGCCGCTGGCGTCCGAGAGATCGAGCACGTCGTAGCCCGCGCCGCCGTCGATGACATCGTTGCCGAGGCCGGCCTTGATCACGTCGTCGCCCGCGCCGCCCTTGAGGATGTCGTTCCCAAGACCGCCGCTGATGAGGTCGTTGCCCTCACCACCGTCGACGAAGTCGTCGCCGATATCGGCGTAGATCATGTCGTTGCCGGCGCCGCCGAGGATGTGGTCGTCGGCATCTGCGGTGTAGCCGCCCATGTAGATCTGGTCGTCGCCGTCGCCGGCGTCGATAGTGAAGCCGGCCGAGGCCGTCCCGAAGACGAGGTCGTTGCCCTCGCCGAGCAGGATGGTGCCGTGGACCGTGGCGCCGGTGTAGAGCCAGAGCCAGTCGTCGCCGGCGCCCATGTTGATGGCGCTGCCGCCGATGGCTTCGATCAGGCCGGAGTTGCTGAGCTTGTCAGCGCCGCCACCCATCGAGACACCGCCGATGATGTGGCCGGTGGACTGGTTGATGATCTCGTCGGCATAGTCGCCAACGAGGTTGATCGCCTCGTTGCCACGCAGGTCGAAGCGCGCCGCATCCGCGGGAGAAACGCCCTCGGGACCATGGCCGCCGCCCTCGATCTCGCCGCGGTTGACGATGAGCGTAGCGCCCAGCGCATTCGCGTTGCCAGAATTGTCGACCTGGATGCCGCGGCCGTAGCCATAGATCCGGCCGTCATTGTTGATCGAGCCGCCGCCGATGGCGATGCCTTCGGAGACGTTCGGCTCGCCATCGTGATAGCCCTCGGCACCGAGGCCTTCGATGGTGCCGGTGTTGTTCAGCGTCAGCAGGCCGTCGATGTCGATGGCGTCGCCATCGCTGTCAGCGGTCTCGGCCGAACGGCCCTGCATCAATCCGGAGTTGGTGATGTAGGTACGATTGGCTTCGTCGCCGTCGCTGTCGATGTTCACCGCCGAGCCGTTGTGGCCGATCAGCGTGCCGTTATTGACGACGGTAACGCCCTTGTCGCCGGTGATGGCGTGCTTGGTGCCCTCGACGAGGCCGCCGGCATAGTTGTTGACCTTGCCGCCCGTGTCGCTCTGGAAGTCGATCGCATCGACGCCGGCGACGCTGACCGTGATCGTGCCCCAGTTGTTGATGGTGCCATCGACGCCGGGCCGGATCAGATCGGCGTCATCGCCGCCGATCTTGCGGATGATGCCGCCGGCGAGGTTGTTGATGATCGCCGCGGCGCCGTTCGCGTCGAAGCTGCGGAAGTCGATGACGCGGCCGTTGACCGCCGATTCGATCACGCCGGCATTGTTGAGCGTAATCGTCGCATCGGCAGCGCCTGCGCCGGTGGGGGTGAGCGCGCCGCTCATGAGGCCGCCGACGAGGTTGTTGATCACCAGCGAGCCGGTGGCGCCAGCGGTGACGTCGAAGATGCGGCCGTTGGCCTTGATCTCGCCGGCATTGCTGACGACCGCGTTGCCGCCGCCGCTCCAGGTCAGGCTGTTCGAGAGCTTGCCGCCGGCCTCGATGCTGAACTGGTCGTTCTTGTCGACGACGAGGCCCGAGGAGACGGTGCCGCCGTTCTCGATCGTGATCTCGTTGTAAACGGCGCTGCCCGCGACCGACCAGATGCCGCCCTCGACGATGAGGCGCTCGACGGCGGTCGCCGCCGCGAGGCTGCCCGTGCCGGTGCCCATCAGGCGGATGGTGTCGTCGCCTTCGCCGCCATCGACGGTGATCGCGCCGGTACCGCCGGCCGTGGCCTCGATGGTGTCGTTGCCAGCGCCGCCGATGGCGGTGTCGCCCGCGCCGACGACGATGCGGTCATTGCCCGCGCCGCCTTCGAGGCGGTTGACCGCGGCATTGCCGATCAGAGTGTCGTTGCCGCTGCCGCCGATGGCGTTCTCGATGCCGACGAGCGTGTCGACCCCGACGCCGGTTCCGGTGGTCTTTCCGGTCGTCAGGTCGATGGTCACGCCATCGGTGTCGTCGGAATAGTCGATGGTGTCGATGCCAGCGCCGCCGTCGAGGCGGTCATTGCCTCCACCGCCGATCAGGGTGTCGTTGCCGTCGCCGCCGAAGAGGAAGTCATCGCCGAGGCCGCCAAGCAGGCGGTCATTGCCGGCATCGCCCTGCAGCGCGTCGTCGCCTTCGCCGCCGTCGAGGATGTCGTCACCGGCGCCGCCGCGGATGAGATCGTCGCCGGTGCCGGAGGTGACCGTGTCGTTGCCGGCGCCCGCGTCGATGTTCAGGTCGGAGTCGAGATCGATCGCCGCGAGCGTGTCGTTGCCGGCGCCAAGGCGAATCTCACCGAAGACCTGCGAGCCTTCCTCGAGCGTGACGCTGTCGTTGCCATCGCCCATGTCGATGGCGACGCCGTTCGAGCCGAGGATGACGCCGGAATTGGTGAGGACGTCGTCGCCGCCCTGCATCGCGACGGTGCCGATGTAGAGATCAGCGTTGTTCAGCGTGTCATTGCCGTCGCTAAAGACGGGCTCGTCCGCGAGAACAGGGGCGTTCGCGGCTCCGTTCGACGTGCGGCCGGCCGACGCGGAGAAGGCCGCGAAACTGGCGTGATGGGAGGCGCCGCCGCCGCTGATCTCGGCCATGTGGTAGTTGGCGGACGAGTGCTCAGCATCGGGGTTCGCGCCGGCCGCGGCCGGGGCGGCGATCGAGGCGTCGGCGATGCCGTTGCTGATGACGCTGCCGAGAAGGGCGGGATTGGTCGAGCTGCCGGAATAGGCGTGGAAGGTCCTGACGCTGCCGGTGACGTCCTCATTCGAAGACTTGTCGCTCTCGACGACGGTGCCGGTATCGCTGCTCGGCAGATCGCCGGACTGAAGCCCCTTGATCGTCACCTCGGTGCCGGCCGCAAGATCGGCATTGGCCGTCCAGACCCAGCTCTTGCCGTCGTCGCCGAAGCTGGCGCCGTTGAAGCTGCTGTCGGTGATCGTAATCACCGTGCCGGCGAGCACAGGCTCCAGCACGACGAAGACCAGGCCGTCCGAGACGTCTGCCTTGAAGCCGACGAGATTGATCGAACCGGGGGCGAGAGCCATCGCAGAAATCCTCATAGCCGAACACGTAAAAGTCCGGCCGAGCACAACGCTCCGCCGGGCTGCTCACCTCGGGGGAGCGGCAGGCGCGCAAAAGAGCGTGCGGCGATGACGATTTGTTAACAGTCTCTTAACGACAATCCGAAAGTGGTAAGAATTTTTAAACGATATCGCAGCGCCTCGACGATGCGCCGGGGCCAGCACGTTCGAATTGCCAAAGAGGTGCAAAGTCGATTTTCGAGAGAGAAACACAACGCTGCTGCAAGCAGACGAGAATCGTCTGCGGCTAACGGCTCTTACCGTGCCTGCAGTGCTATCAATGGCCTCAGGGGCGATTGATATGCTTAAAGAACTCGATCGCCTTGGCGATGGAGTTGGAAAGGTTCGAGGCCGGATTTTGATTCAGCCTCCACCCCGCGCCCAACATAGAAAGTTGCGACGGCCGCGATCCAATATAAAGGACCGATAGGCCCTATCGGAAAATCAGCGAGGGTGTCCGGCTCGGGCTCAGACGGCCTGGGCGAGCGAGGCGCGCAGGGGCGAATGTGGTCCCAGCGCCTCGGCGGCGCATTTGAAGAAATCCTCGATCATCGGGATGCGCCGCCGCTCGTCGAGGCAGACGAGATATTCGTCGATCGTCACCTTGGCGTCGCGCAGCGGCAGGAAATGCAGGCGTGTGTCGAAGCCGAATTCGAGATCCGCCACGGCGCCGATCCCGAAGCCGGCCGCCACTGTCTCGCGCACGCCCTCGCGCGTCGAGACTTCGAGGATGGGGCCGAGCTGTGTGTCGTGCTCACGCAGGTTCTGCTCGAAGACCTCGCGGGTGCGCGAGCCTTTTTCGCGCAGGACGAAGGGCAGCCCGGCGAGCTCGCGGATGGTGACGTCGCGTCGACGGGCCCAGGGGTGGGTCTTGGGCAGGAACAGCCCGATATTCATGCTGGTGAGCGGACGGACATGGAAGCGGTCGTCCTTCGGCCGCTGCGCCGTGACGCCGACATCGGCACGATATTGCGCGACCTGCTCGATCACAGCTTCCGAATTATGCACCAGCAGGGAGAAGACGAGGTTGGGGCGGTGGCGTCGCAGCGCGCCAAGGATCGGTAGCGAATGGACGACGCCGTCCGAGGCGATGCGCAGGCGCCCGCCCTCGACCTTTCTGCTCTTCAGGATGGCGTCGGCCTCGCCGATCGCCGTGAAAAGCCGTGAGGTCACCTTGTAGAGCGCCTCGCCATCGGCGGTCAGCCTGACGCCGAAGGCGCCGCGTTCAAACAAGGCGAGACCGGAGGCGGCTTCGAGCTGGCGCACCTGACCGGAGAGGTTCGACTGGCTGATCGCCGTCTCGCGCGCCGCCTGCGAATAGCCGCCGGCCGTCGCGACGAAATGAAAGGCGCGAAGCTGCGTAACCGATGCCATGGACCCCCGCTGATGCCGGCAGAACTTCGTCCGCCGGCGCTTCTCCCTGACACTCGGCCGCTTTCGCGAGCCTAGCTTCCTGCCGTTGGGTCGCCAGGGAGAGGTTCGCGATATCGGCTCTTTGCTGCTGATTTATGACAGTGTTTTCCGATCTGAATCGTTATAATCGTCAGTATCTTGCGTGATTACAGCCGGAACTCCCGGATTAGCTGGCGGTAAGCTTGCCGATACTGGGTATCGCAACTTTTGATGCCGTGATTCCGGCCGGTTTCACCGATCCGTCATCTGCGCTTCCTACCCCGATAACCGATTTTTAACGGTATCCGCCCGGCCGCCGGCCAGCGGAAATCGCGGCGCATTGATCGACAGCGAGGACGAGAGCCATGACCAGCATCATCAATTCGATCCAGGACATGATGGTTACGCCGGACGCGCAGAACGCGACGATCGACCTCGCCTCGGTGTTCTCCGGCACGGGCCTGACCTATTCCGTACAGGTCGCCGAGGAGACGGTCGTCGATCCGACCATCGTCGACGGCAAGCTCGTCCTCGATTTCGGCGAGCTCGGCTTCTCCGACATCAAGATCACCGCGACCGACGCCCTGGGCCAGGCGGTGAGCGACGTCTTCCGTGTCCGCGTCGCCGGCGAGAACGCCTATACGATCGCCGTCTTCCCGGACACGCAGGACTACACCAGCAACCCCTCGCTGAACCACATTTTCGGCGACATGACCCAGTGGCTCGTCGACAACAAGGACAGCCACAACATCCAGTTCATGATCCATGTCGGCGACATCACGCAGAACAACCTGTCCTATCAGTGGGACATCGCCGAAGCGGCGCTGCGCAAGCTCGACGGCAAGATCCCGTACTCGCTGCTGCCGGGCAACCATGACCAGGCGAATGGCGGCTCGGCTGCCGACCACTCTTCGGTCTATCTCGACGAGCGCTTCTCGCCGGACAACCAGACGGCGACCAACCCCGGCAATTTCGGCGGCGCCTACGACCAGGAGACGGACAGCGCCCGCAACACCTACAACACCTTCACCGCGCCGGACGGCACCAAATGGCTGGTGCTCTCGATGGAATTCGGTCCGCGCGACGATGTGATCCGCTGGGCCGGCGATGTGATCGAGTCCCATCTCGACCACCGCGTCATCGTCGCCTCGCACTCGCTGACCAGCTTCGCCGGCCGCCAGGACCCGCTCGCCGCCCCGCTCTATGACGAGGGCGCCGGCTACGACTATGGCATGGGCCGCGACCCGCAGGGCGCCAATGACGGCGAGACGATCTATCGCGAGCTGCTCGCCAAATACCCGAACATCAGCATGACCTTCTCGGGTCACATCTTCGGTGATGGCGCCGAGACCGATGTCAGCTATTCGCAGTACGGCAACCCGGTCTATCAGTTCCTGGTCAACTACCAGAACGGCATCTCCCGCGAGATCACCGGCAACGGCAATCCGGCGCTCGGCAATAATGGCGGTAACGGCGCGATCCGCCTCGTCGTCATCGACCCCGACAACAACACGGTCTCGACCGAGACCTATTTCACCGAGTTCGACGACTATCTCGACGGCTATCGCGTCAAGCCGGAGCTCGATCGCGACGGCCTCACCGGCGAGTATCGCGGCCATCAGGAGACCTTCACCGACGTCGATTTCGGCGCGCCCGAGCTCTACGCCATGGCCAAGGCTGGCGACGACGTGCAGGCGACGGCTGCCACCGGCCAGGACAAAGCGAGCGTGCATCTCGACGCCTCGAAGTCGCTCAATCCGAAGTCGGAAGCGCTGACTTATAGCTGGACCGACAAGAACTGCGATGTGGTCGCGACCGGCGCGAACCCCACCATCGACCTGGGCCTCGGCAAGCACGAGCTGACCCTGACCGTCACCGACCCGGCCGGCGTGAAGACGACCGACCAGGTCGTCGTGATCGTCGAGGGCGATGACACGCTGTTGGTCGAGACCTTCAACGATGGCAACGCGCAGGGCTGGTCCCGCCCGGGCCAGGTGCTCACCGCCACCACCGGCACCACCGCCGATTTCGGCATTCCCGGCCTGCCGGGCGGCGAGCCGCCGGCTCCGATCACCGATGACTACGCCTATGTGCCGAAGGCCAATGCCAGCCAGGGCCTGAAGCTCGTGGCCGGGTTCGACCTGCCCGCGGGCAAGACGACGCTCGCCTCCTACTCGGTGGTGTTCGATCTCTACGTGCCGTCCGCCGGCGCCGGCAACTATACCGGTCTGCTGCAGATCGACGGCGGCGCCTCCGTCGCGGACGCCGAGATGTTCCTCAAGAAGAGCGGTTCTGCTGCCGGCATCGGGACCCTGCAGAACTATCAGGGCACCTTCTCCTTCGACGCCTGGCACCGTGTCGCGGTCACCTTCACGCAGAACAGCGACGGCTCGCTCACCATCGGCAAATACATCGACGGCACGCTGGCCGGCAGCCAGATCGTCGACGCTGCCAGCGCTCTTCGCTACCAGCTTGACCCGGCGAAGGGCCTGCAGCTGCTCGCCGACAACGATGGCGAGACCAACAACGCCTACATCTCCAGCGTGCTCGTCACCGATCACGTGTTCACGCCGGCCGAGGTGGCGGCGATGGGCGGCGCCAAGGCTGGCGGCATCGTCAATGAGGCGCCCAGCGACAACTCGGTGCAGTTCGACTTCAATGCCGGCAGCAACGCTCCGACCTTCGGCGAGGGCACGCTGACGACGCAGGGCGGCCAGCAGGTCACCTACGACTCGGCCCAGGACTTCCCGATCCCGGCGCTACCGGTTCCAGCCGTCGCCGGCTCGGATGAGGACGCGTCGGTGACCTTCATCCCGAAGCTCGCGGTCACTCAGGCACTGATCCTGACCCCGGCCCAGCCGCTGCCGACCGGCGTCTATGTCGTCTCCAGCTACACCATGGCTTTCGACATCCTGGTGCCGGGCTCGGGCGCGGGCGGCTACACCGCCCTGTTCCAGACCAACACGGCCAATGCCGACGACGCCGATTTCTTCATCAAGAACAACAACAACGGCACCGGCGGCATCGGCATCAACAGCACCTATCCGGGCGCCTTCCACTATGACCAGTGGCAGCGCGTGGTGATCCGCGTCGTCGACACCGGCGACAGCGTCACCATCTCGAAGTTCATCGACGGCGTGCTGGCCGGCAGCCAGACCATGGATGATGATCGCTACACCATCGACCTCGCCAAGGGCGTGCTCCTGTTCTCCGACGAGGATGGCGAGACCTCGAACCTCTATGTCTCGAGCTTCCTGTTCAGCGACAAGGTCTATACCGACCAGGAAATCGCCGATCTGGGCGGTGTGAAGGCCGGTGGCATCGTCGACGAGCAGCCCACGGATTATTCGGTGCAGATCGACTTCAGCCAGCCGGGCATGCAGGACGAATGGGGCAATGCCTCGGTCGTCGCCGGCCAGGTCGGCTCCAGCGGCGTCGGCAGCTTCCTGGTGAAAGGCACCGTCGCCTCGCGTCCTGAAGAGATCGACAGCATGCCGGCGCCGGAAGGCGCTCTCTATGACCAGTCCGACGCTGCGGGCAACATCCTGATCTGGGGTGCGAACGAAGCCAAGAACTGGTCCGATTATGTCTACGAGATCGGCCTGACCTCGATGGACAATGACGGCATCGGCGTCGTCTTCTACTATCAGGACGAGAACAACTATTACCGCTTCAGCCTGAACGGCGAGACCAACCGGCGCGAGCTGATCAAGGTCAAGGACGGCGTCCAGACCGTGCTGGCCTCGACGGAGGCGGGCCTCCAGTTCAATGTCGAGCTCGATCTCAAGATCGCGGTGAGCGATGGCCGGATCGACATCTTCCTCGGTGACCGCAGCGTCTTCGACGGGCCGGTGCTCGACGCAACCAACCCGCTGACCCACGGCACGATCGGCGTCTATTCCAGCGAGCAGCGCAGCTCGATCTTCGACGATGTCGTTGTCACCCGCATGGATCTCACGGCCCATGCCGGCGAGAACGAGCGCGCCTATGATGTCGACGGCGACGGCAAGGCGAGCGTCACGCTCGATGCCGGCAGCTCCTTCGGGCGCTCCGATATCACCTCCTATGTCTGGACCGACAAGGACGGCAACGTGGTCGCGACCGGCAAGAACCCGGCTGTGGAATTCGCGGCCGGGCTGCATCAGCTGACGCTGACGGTGACGGATGCCGCGGGTAAGATCGCGACCGACCGCGTCGATGTCGAGATCGTCGACCGCTCGAAGATCCTGGTGGCGGAGGACTTCTCCTCCCAGGCCTCGATGTCCAAGTGGACGATCGTCGACGAGGGAGAGTTCGGCGGCGTTGGCCCCAACGGCAAGTCCTCGGAATGGCACGTCACCTCGGATGGCAAGCTGATCCAGACCAGCGACCTGCAGAGCCGCGAGCTGACCTGGAACGGCGCCAGCAACCCGGATGTCTGGCAGGATGGCTGGAGCCCGCTCGGCGACGGCGTCAACGTTCTGCGGCTGGGCACCTACGCGCTCTACAATGATCCGGCGGCGCTCGCCTGGGACGACTACGCCATCGAGGCGACGTTCCAGACGCCGGACAATGACGGCCTCGGCTTCCTGTTCCACTACACGGACGCCCAGAACTACTACAAGCTGGAGCTCGACGCCGAAGGCACGCTGGACCGCAGCCCGGGCAATGGCGCCGGCAGCATCTTCAACCTGATCCGCATGCGTGACGGCATCGAGGAGATCCTGGCGCAGGTTCCGGGCAAGTATGAGCCCGGCCTTGCCACCCAGCTTCGCGTCGAGATCGTCGGCAACAAGATCCAGGCCTGGCTGGGCGGTGAACCGCTCTTCGCCTACGCCATCGAGGACCATGCCCATGAGCAGGGCACCTTCGGCCTCTATTCCTGGGGCAATCAGGGCCTGACCTTCGACGACGTCCGCGTCACCGATCTCTCGCCGGCTTCCGGCGGCGAGCCCCCCGTCGCGACAGCGTTCGACGACGAGCTGACCGGCACGTCGGGCGACGACGTGATCGCGGCTCTGGCGGGCGACGACCTGGTTTCGGGCGGCGCTGGCAACGACGTGATCGACGGCGGCGCGGGGGACGATGAGCTCCATGGCGATGCCGGCAACGACATCATCAAGGGCGGCGCCGATGACGATGCGCTCTTCGGCGGCGAAGGCGATGACGTCCTGATCGGCGGCGCCGACGACGACACGCTCGACGGCGGCGAAGGCAACGACACGGCCGATTACTCCGACGACACGGCCGGCATCGTCGTCGATCTCGCGGCGGGCAGCGCCGAGGGCGATGCCATCGGCTCCGACGAGCTCTCTTCGATCGAGACCGTCATCGCCGGCTCCGGCGACGACGTGCTCGCCGGTGACGCGGGCGATAATCGCCTCGAGGGCGGCGCGGGCCGTGATACGCTGGTGCTGGCGGCGGCGACCGGCGCCATCGCGCTGGATCTTGCGGCCGGCACGGTCTCGGCCGCGGGTCTCGGCCATGACAGCTTCAGCGGGATCGAAGCCTTCCAGCTCGGCGAGGGCGACGACAGGGTGACGCTGGTTGCCGGTGCGGCTGCGGTCGCGATCGATGGCGGCGCGGGCCATGACACGCTCGTGCTGACCGGCACCGGCACGCTGGGTGAACTCGCCCATGTCGAGGCGGTCGAGCTTCAGGGCAACTGGACGCTGACCGATGAGGGCTACGACGTCGCCTTCCAGGACGGCGCGCAGGTGCTGACGCTCGACGCCGCGCTCCTGGCCGACGGTCAGTTCAGCGGCACGATCTCGGGTTTCACCGAAGAAGATCGCATCGAGCTCAACGGGCTCGCCGTGACCGAGGCGGTGCTGGGCCAGGGCAACCTGCTCACCCTCACGGGTGGCGTGGGTGGCCCGGTGACGCTGCAGCTCGATCCGGCGGCGGACTTCAGCGGCATGGCCTTCACCCTGACCGATAACGGCCATGGCGGCAGCTATCTCAGCTACGGCCCGGCCAATGCCGGCGACGATGTCCTGACCGGCGGCAACGGCAACGACACGTTCGATGGCGGCGCCGGCAACGACACGCTGAAGGGCGCGGCCGGCAACGACACGCTGAATGGCGGCTCCGGCGACGACCTGCTCGATGGCGGCTCGGGCGACGACACCGTCCAGGGCGGCACCGGCAACGACGTGATCAAGGCCGGCTCCGGCACCGACACGATCGACGCTGGTGAAGGCAATGACGTGGTCGACGCCGGCTCCGGCGACGACATGATCCTGGCGGGCGCGGGCAACGACACGGTCGATGCCGGTTCGGGCGACGACCGGATCGCGGGCGGCGCGGGCGATGACACGCTCTCGGGCGGTTCGGGCCACGACGTCTTCGTCTTCGCGGCCGGCTTCGGCAAGGACGTGATCAGCGACTTCAAGACGACGGGCACCAGTTCGGACGTGCTGGAGTTCAGCCATGACGTCTTCGCCGATGCGACCGCCGCGCTGGCTGCAGCGCATCAGGATGGTTCGGATGTGGTCTTCACGATCGATGCCGACACCACCCTGACGCTGAAGAACGTCCAGCTCGCCAGCCTCCACGGCTTCCACTTCGTGTGAGGCGGTGGATAATTTTAAGACATCGTTAACGAAGGAAAGGGCGCCGAAAGGCGCCCTTTCCATATCGACACGGGCCTCATCGGCAGGCTCGCTGAAATTTCGATAGGGGGTATCGGAACTTTCGATGCCCGTGGCGGGGGCGATTTTCACCGAGACGTCATCTGCCGTTTTTATCGCAGCCCCAAGATGTCGGCGAATGTCTTGTCGAGTAGCTGCGCAGGGTCTGTTCCGTGTTGCCTAGAACCACTCCGAACGCGGCGAGCCAGGCCTTGGCCTCGTGCCGCACGGCCTTTCTCGCGGTCGCGCTGTTCTCGGCGCTGGTCAACGTGCTGATGCTGACCGGCTCGATCTACATGCTGCAGGTCTATGACCGGGTGCTGCCGTCGCGCAGCGTGCCGACGCTGGTCGCGCTCTCCATCATCGTGGCCGTGCTCTATGCGCTGCTCGGCATGTTCGACTGGCTGCGCCAGCGCATCCTGAGCCGCATCGGCGTGATGCTCGACCGGCGGCTGAGCGCGCCGGTGATCGCGACGATGCTGGGGACACAGCTGCGCGGCCAGCCCGGGGCGATGCAGCTCCCGCGCGATCTCGACAGCGTGCGCGGCTTCCTCTCCGGGCTCGGCCCGACGACGCTGTTCGATCTGCCCTGGATTCCGCTCTATGGCGGGCTCTGCTTCTTGCTGCATCCCTATCTCGGCTGGACGCTGGTCGGCGGCGCCGCGATCCTGATCGTGCTGGCGCTGATGACCGAGTTCCTGTCGCGCCGGCCGAGCGCCGAGGTCTCGCGCGCCGGTGCCGAGCGTTCGGCGATGCTGGAGGCGATGCGGCGCAATGCCGAGGCGGTGTCGGCGCTGGGCATGGAGCGGCGCGTCACCGCCCGGTTCGACAGCGTCAACGAGCGCTATGTCTCGACGGGGCTGGGTGCCTCGGACCTCACGAGCATGCTCGGCACGATCTCCAAGATCGTCCGCTTCATGCTGCAGTCCGTCATGCTCGGCCTCGGCGCCTGGCTGGTGATGAACAACGAGGCTTCTTCCGGCGTGATGATCGCCTCGTCGATCCTGAGCAGCCGGGCGCTGGCGCCGATCGAGCTCGCCATCGGCAATTGGCGGCCCTTCATCGGCGCGCGCCAGGCCTGGACGAGGCTCAAGGCGGCGCTGGGCGAGATGCGGCAGGACCCGCTCGTCGCGCCCGAGCGGCCGAAGCAGAAGCTCGGGCTCGACCATGTCTTCGTCGCGCCGCCGGGCTCCCAGACGCCGATCCTGAAGGATGTCGGCCTCGTGCTGCAGGCCGGGCAGGGGCTCGCCGTGATCGGCCCCTCGGCCTCCGGCAAGTCGACGCTGGCGCGCACGCTGGTCGGCATCTGGCCGGTGCAGCGCGGTTCCCTGCGTCTCGACGGGGCGACGCTCGACCAGTGGTCGGCCGAGCAGCGCGGCGCGATGATCGGTTACATGCCGCAGGATGTGCAGCTCTTCGCCGGCACGGTGGCGGAGAACATCGGCCGCTTCGACCCGAAGATGAGCCAAGAGGCGGTGCTGGCCGCGGCCAAGGCCGCCGGTGCCTATGAGATGATCCTCGGCCTGCCGAAGGGCTTCGAGACGCCGATCGGCGAGGCCGGCGGCATCCTGTCCGGCGGGCAGCGCCAGCGCGTCGGCCTGGCGCGGGCGCTCTATGGCGATCCCTTCCTGGTGGTGCTCGACGAGCCCAACGCCAATCTCGACTCCGATGGCGATGCGGCGCTGACGGCCGCCATCGCCGGCGTGCGCCAGCGCGGCGGCATCGTCGTCGTCATCGCCCACCGGCCTTCGGCGCTGGCCGGGATCGATCTGGTGATGATCCTCGCGGATGGGCAGGTGCAGGCCTTCGGCCCCAAGGACGAGGTACTGCGCAAGAGCCTGGCTCCGGCGCCCGCCGGCGCCGAGGCCGCTGCTCCCGCTTCGAAGCTGATGGTGACGGCCCATGCGCGCGGTTAACGAGAACAGGACCGGCGCTGGTGCGCCGCAGGCGGCGCCCGCTGGCTCCGATGCGCCTCGGCTCGATCCGCGGCGCGACATCCGCCGCGCGGCGATCGCCGGCGTCGCGACCATCGCGTTGCTCTTCGGCTCGGCCGGCCTGTGGGCCGCGACGGCGCCGCTGGCCGGTGCGGTGATCGCGTCGGGCAAGGTGGTGGTCGAGAGCAATGTCCGCCGTGTTCAGCACCCGTCGGGCGGTGTCGTCGCCGAGATCCGCGTCAAGGACGGCGACCGCGTCAAGGCCGGCGACGTGCTGGTCAGGCTCGACGAGACCCATGCCAAGGCGAGCCTCGCGCTGATCGAGCTGGAGCTGCGGCGCTTCCAGGTCCGCAAGGCCCGGCTCGAGGCCGAGCGCGACGCGCTGCCCGCAATCGTGACGCCGGCTGACCTCGTCGAGCGACTGAACGAGCCGGTGGTGATCCAGGCGATGGAGAGCGAGACCACGCTGTTCCGCACCCGCCGCAGCGCGGCCGACGGGCAGCGATCGCAGTTCCGCGAGCGGATCGCCCAGTCGCATGAGGAGATCAAGGGGCTGGTGGCGCAGCTGGCGGCCCGCAAGGCCCAGGCGCTGCTGATCAACCAGGAGCTCGAAGGCGTCCAGAAGCTCTACGACCAGAGCCTCGTCGCGCTCTCGCGCCTGACCTCGCTGCAGCGCGAGGCCTCGCGGCTCGCGGGCGAGGAGGGCAGCCTGACCTCGGACATGGCCCGGGTGAGGGGGCGCATCGCCGAGGTCGAGCTGCAGATCCTGCAGATCGACCAGGATCTGCGCCGTGAGGTCACCACCGAGCTGCGCGATGTCGAGGGCAAGATCGCCGATCTGACCGAGCGGCGCGTCGCGGCCGTCGACCAGCTCAACCGCATCGAGATGCGCGCGCCGCAGGACGGCCTCGTCCATCAGCAGACCGTGCATACGGTCGGCGGTGTCATCGGGCCGGCCGAGCAGATCATGCTGATCGTGCCCGAGAGCGACGGCCTCGTCGTCGAGGCCCGCATCGAGCCGGCGATGATCGACCGGCTGCATATCGGCCAGGCGGTGGTGCTGCGCTTCCCGGCCTTCGACAGCCGCACGACGCCCGACCTCGAAGGGCGCCTGATCCAGGTCTCGGCCGATTCCACCACGGACGAGAAGACCGGCACCTCCTACTACACCGCCCGCATCGGGCTGGGGCAGGCGGAGGTGCAGCGGCTCAACGGCAAGGCCCTCCTGCCCGGCATGCCGGCCGAAGCCTTCATCCAGACCGGCATGCGCACCGCCTTCGCCTATCTGGTGAAGCCGATCGAGGACCAGCTCGCACGCTCATTCCGATACGATTGAGATGAGCCGCCAGGCCGCGGAAGCGACACAGGCAGGTCCGACGGCAGCCTCATCGACTTCCATTTCGTCTGAGGCGGCAAGTGCGCTGTAGCACCGACAAGCGAAAGGGCGCCGTAAGGCGCCCTTTCTGCGTCAGCTCGGGGTGATCTTTCACAGTGTCGCGCTGACGGCGGCGGCGAGAGCGAAGCCTGCTACGATCATGGCCGCCACCTTGTAGGAATGACGCCGCAGGCGCGGCGGCAGGGCCGCGCCGAGCGAGGTCCAGGCGAAGCCTGCGACGGTCGAAAGCGAAATGAAGGCCAGCAGGCCGATCGCCGGGGCATCCGGGATCAAGGACGGGATCGAGATGGTGCCGACCAGCATCGCCTTCGGGTTCAGGAGGGTCGTCAGAAGCACCCGCCTGAAGGCGTCGGACTGCTCCGGCATGTCGGGGACGACCGGCAGGGACCAGAGCTTGCGCGCGGAAACGACGAGCCAGACCGCCGCCACCCCTTTCAGCATGGGGAGAGCCTGCGGGATGTCTGCGAGCCGTTCGGCAATCGCCAGGAAGAATGCGATCGCCAAGGCATAGCCCGACGCCTCCGCCAGAGGCAGCAGCCTGGCATGGCGCAGGCCCATCGCAGCGCCGGATGCGGCCAGGATCGTATTGGTCGGCCCCGGCGTCAGCAGGATCACGGCCGATGTGAGCAGAAATGTTGCGGCTTGCACGGGCGCCTCGCGGTGACGGTCCCATCTCGCCACCCGCTGCGAGCCGCCGCCTCATTGACCTGCAGCAAGAACCGCGCCGCCGTTTCGGCGTGGCCGATCAACGGCATCGCTAACGATGGCCGACGCGCGATGCCCGAGAAACCTAGGAGGATCGGGTGCATAGCGATGTTCACAGGTACAGTTTCACCCGCTCCGGCTTGGCGCCCGCCGATCTCCTGCTACCTTACGTTGGGGAAGTGAGGGCGAGATGGCTGATCAGATCGATTGGATGCCGGTCTACAAATATGGGTCTAAGCCGATCGGAGCGGTCGGTTTCATCGGGAACAATGCGGTTGTGGTCGTATCGTTCTTTGACGATCGCGACGGAAACAGAGATGGGCGGGTCAGCAGGGGAGAGCGGATCGTAGCGTTGATCTCGCCGATCCGGCTGACGCGGCAAGCCACGGTCGAAGTCGCAATGCAAGCTCGCGTTGATCTCGACATCATCGAGCGGGACGGCAATTTCGGCCGCCTCGCGATGGATATGTACCTCAACTTCGCCGCCGGCCTCATCAAGGACGGCATCTACGCCGCGTACTTCAAGAGCCCCGTCTCGACGATGGGGAAGGGGATCGCGGTCCGGATCACGTCCGACATGGTCAAGGGCTTTGTGATCCGCAAAGGCTTCGAGAAGGTCGTTCGCGAGGCATTCGACGCTGCTGTCGGGCGATAGCCATGGGGATTACTCTGCGATTATGTCGACGACGACTCGCAGATCGACATTCTAGGCGAACTGACTGCCTTGATAGGAGGCGCCCACTTCCCGACCAAAACGTCGGGGGGGCAGATGGTAGCGGGAGAGGGACTTGAACCCCCGACACGCGGATTATGATTCCGCTGCTCTAACCAGCTGAGCTACCCCGCCACGGACGGTAAAGCCGGCGCAGCCGGCTCGTCGTCGAGGCGCGATATAGGCGTCACGCCATGGCCTCGTCAAGCCTTGTGGATCAATCAAGCTCGGCGGATCACCAAGCTTCACCGATCGATCAAGTTCCGAGCGGCGTCGCGCCTCGCGGATCAATCAAGTCGATGATCAGGCCGAGGCGTGCTTGCGCAGGCGCACCACCTTGAAGTAGCCGCGCCCGACATGGACGGTCTCGTAGCGGCCTGTCGCCTTGGCCCAACCTGTCAGGCGGCTGACCTTGAAATCCGTGCTCCAGCCGATCCGTCGCATAAGCGGGGCGAGCGCGGTCCAGAGCGGCGCCAGGAACCCGCCATCGTCGATCAGGCGGCTGGAGATGACGATCTCGCCGCCGGGCTTCAGCACTCGGTCCATCTCGGCCAGAGCCTGCTCGGGATTGGGGACCAGCGTGATGACGAATTGCGCCGTCACCGCATCGAAGCATTCGGCGCCGAAGCCGAGCCGGCAGGCGTCCATCACCATTAGCCCGCGGACATGGGAGAGCTTCTGCGCCGCGACCTTGCGATACGCCACCTTGAGCATGTCGAAGGAGAGGTCGGCGCCGAAGACGTTCGAGCCGGGCGTGAAATAGGGCAGGGTCAGGCCGGTGCCGACGCCGATCTCGAGGATGTCGCGCCCGCAGGCGCAGGCCGCCGCTACTGCCTCGCGCTGCGGCCGGGCGAGCATATGCTGGTAGACCCGGTCGTAGAATTTTGCCCAGGTCGCGTAGGCGCGCTTCTGCGTGTCGAGATCGTCGGTCGCCGGCATGGAAGGTCCGCGGGGCTGAGGGCGGTCAGGAGAGGGCGAGAGCGGCGGGCGCCGCGGTTGCCGGCAGGGCGAGCGGGCGCCGCAGGATCGTGCCGCCGCCGAGAACGCGCGAGCCGGGTTCGGCATCGGCGTAAATCACGCAGGCCTGGCCGGGCGAGACGCCTTCCTCGTCGATGGCGAGCTCGACGCGCAGGCCTTCCGCATCGCTGAACAAGCGGGCCTCGCGCGGGGCGCGGGTCGAGCGCACGCGCACCGCCACCTTGAGCCCCTCCGGCGGGAGAGCGTCGAGGGACATCTCGCCGAGCCAGTTCAGGTCGCGCAGGCGGATCTCATGGACGCTCAGCGCTTCGCGCGGGCCGACGATGACGCGGCTGCTATCGGCATCGAGCCGCAGCACATAGAGCGGCTCGGCCGCACTGATGCCGAGGCCCTTGCGCTGGCCGACCGTATAATGAAGCACGCCTTCATGACGGCCGAGCACGCGCCCATCGAGATGGACGATGTCACCGGGGCGGGCGGCGCCCGGCTTCAGCCGCTCAATGACGTCGGCATAGCGCCCGTTCGGGACAAAGCAGATGTCCTGGCTGTCCGGCTTGTCAGCGATCGCAAGGCCAAGCTCGGCGGCGAGCGCACGGGTCCGGGCCTTGTCGATATGGCCGAGCGGGAAGCGCAGCATGTCCAGCTGTTCCTGCGTCGTCGCATAGAGGAAGTAGCTCTGGTCGCGGTTGGCGTCGGCGGCGCGGAAAAGGCCGCGATGACTGTTGCCGAGGTCGCGGCTGACGACATAGTGGCCAGTCGCCAGGGCGTCGGCGCCGAGCTCCTTGGCGAGGTCGAGCAGGTCGCGGAACTTCACCGTGCGGTTGCACTCGACGCAAGGGATCGGCGTCTCGCCGGCGAGATAGCTCTCGGCGAAGCGCTCGATCACCGCGTCGCGGAAGCGGCTCTCATAGTCGAGCACGTAATGGGGAATGCCGATCGCCTCGGCGACGCGGCGGGCGTCGTGGATGTCCTGCCCGGCGCAGCAGGCGCCGGCCCGGTGGACGGCGGCACCGTGGTCGTAGAGCTGGAGCGTCACGCCGATGACGTCGTAACCCTCGCGCTTGAGCAGCGCGGCCACCACCGAGGAGTCGACGCCGCCCGACATCGCCGCGACGACGCGTGTCGCCGCAGGCGGCTTGGCGATGTCCAGAGAGTTGCGGGGCGTGGTCATCGGTTCAAATGGGGTCCGGGCGCTCGCGAGCGCAACGTTTCCGGCTCTATACCGGCTTTGGCCGGCTGCGACCAGCGGGATCGGCAATTCCTGCCGGCTCGCCTCGAATTCAAGGGCTTTTCTTGCCGCTGATAGCTGACCTTCACATGTTAAGCCTTTGATTTTCCTTGGCTCGGATCTGGCGTGCAACTTGCTCGACGCGATCGGGCGTTCAGTTGCCCGTGTTGCGGAAGCCGTGCATGTCGATCCAGGTCCAGTACAACAATTCGCGAGCCTCCGAGGCTCCCGCCCCGCGTCCGCGCCAGGAACGCGGTGCGTGGCGTGACGACAAGGCCTTCGCGCTGCCGGAGCCGACCCGGAACAATCGCGAGACTGCGCCTGCGCAGAAGCCGAAGGAGCGCCCGGCCGCCCGGGCCTCGTCTACCGAGGACAAGCGGGCCGATGCCGCCGAGCCAAACAAGACGGACGCGGCGGAGAAGACAGAGAAAACCGAAAAGACGGAAAGCAAGGACAAGGACGAGGCCGCCGCGAAGCCGGAGGAAGCCGGCGCCCCGAAGAAGCCGGAGGATCAGCCGGTGACCGAGACGCCTGCGCAGACCGGCACCGAGAAGACCGAGCAGGCCCAGCCGCTGACGGGCGTCGATTTCCTGATCGCCATGGCGGCCGCGCAGGCCGGAGCCAAGCCCGATGCGGCGTCCGACACCGCCGAGGAACTACCGGCCGAGGGCGAGAAGGGCGAAGGCAAGGGAAAACAAGCTGCCGCGACGACCGCGCAGCCCGCTATCGCGCCTGTGGTTCCGCAGCTTGTTCCGCCGGCAGAAGGACTAGCTGGCGGCGATGCCGCTGGCGAAGGTCAGGCGACGCAGCCCGTCGCGGGGGACGCTGGAGCGCATGCCGCGAAGGCAGCGCTTGCCCTTGCCGGCAAGGAGAAAGCCGACGGCAAGGCTGAGGCCAAGCCCGCGGGCGATTCCACTTCGCAGACCGGTCCCGCAACGGTTGCGGCCGATCACAAGCCTTTTGAAATGCTGCTGCAGCCCGCGCTTAAGGCCGATCCGGGCAAGCTCATCCAGCAGCTCGATCCGACCAGTCAGATGCAGAACGCAGCAGGACAGGCCGCCAATGGCGCCACCGGCGTGCCGACGCCGGTCCATCTCGTCCCGATGGAGATCGGCTTGCGCGCCATGTCGGGCAGCAAGCAGTTCGACATCCGGCTCGACCCCGCCGAGCTCGGCCGCGTCGACGTCAATCTCTCGATTTCCGACAAGGGCGAGGTCAGCGCCAAGCTGGTGGTCGACCGTGTCGAGACCCTTCACCTGCTGCAGCGCGATGCCCGCACGCTGGAGCGCGCCTTCGAGCAGGCCGGGCTTAAGCCTTCCGACGGTGGCGTCGACATCAGCCTGCGCGATCCTTCCGACCAATCGGCCTTCCGCCAGAACCGCCAGCATGACGAGGCGCCGCATCGCCCGCGCACGCAGCATGGCACCGAGCGGACGGACGATACCTCCCTTTCGATCGAACCCGTTCCGCAGCGCCGCCTCGTCCGGCTCGGCGGCGTCGATCTCAGCATCTGAGCCAGGAGAAACCCCATGGCAATTGCGGGCACCAGCAGCAGCTCCGGCTCTTCGGGCACGAACACCAATGTCACCGGCGGCACGACCGGCATTGCCAATAATTTTGACCAGTTCCTGACGCTGCTGACGACGCAGCTCAAGAACCAGTCTCCGCTCGACCCGATGGACACCAATCAATTCACGGCCCAGCTGGTGCAGTTCGCCGGCGTCGAGCAGCAGCTCAAAACGAATGAGACATTGGGCTCGCTGCTCAGCCTGACCTCCGCCAGCACTGCGACGAATGCTGTCGGCTTCATCGGCTCGACGATCACCACCGATGGCGCGACCACCCATCTGGCTGACGGCAAGGCCGAGTGGAAGGTCAATATGCCTCAGGCCGGTTCGGCGACCGTCACGATCAAGGACGCGAACGGCAGCGTGGTCTATTCGCAGACCAAGGCCCTGTCGGCGGGCGACCAGACCTATAGCTGGGACGGCACGACCTCGGTCGGCGCCAAGGCGGCGGATGGCCTGTACACCATCACGATCGACGCCAAGAACGTCGCCGGAGAGACCATCACCGCCAAGACGCAGATCAGCGGCGTCGTCGACGGCGTCGACTTCTCGGGCTCGATCCCGATGCTCAAGATCGGCGACATCAGCGTGGCGCTCGACAAGGTCAAGAGCCTCGTGCGGACCGCCACATGAGCAGGCGCGAATCAGTGATTGGCCTTCGCGCGGAGCCTTTAGGCAATTTTTAAAGGCGGGTGCTTATGCTGGCTCACAGTAGCGCTGTTGAGTTGTGTGAGTAGCATCATGACCGAGCCATTGCGACCGCGGGTGAAGTACGTGATCGGACCGGACGGAAGTCCGCTGACGATCGCGGACCTCCCGCCGATGAATACGAGGCGTTGGGTCATCCGGCGCAAGGCAGAAGTGGTGGCCGCGGTGCGCGGCGGCCTGCTGAGCCTGGAAGAAGCCTGCCAACGTTACACCCTGACGGTCGATGAATTCTTGAGCTGGCAGATGTCGATCGACCAGCACGGCCTCGCTGGCCTGCGGACGACCCGGATCCAGCATTACCGTCAGTAGGCGGCAAGAGATTTCCGTTTCTTTTCAAAGGCGTCGGCCCGGACAGGGCCGGCGCCTTTCGCGTTTGCGCGTCGCTCTTTTGGCTAAAGTTCGTAGGGCGGTAACAAAAATTAACCGACCGCTAACCATGCGCTGGGAAAAACTTGCCTAGTGGGTCTGGGCAAGCGCGCCCTCCCTTCGATTCTGTGGGACGGATGACAGCGTGAACGGCCTGCTCGAGCAGTTTGCGAAATTCGGCGCGGCGCGGCTGGCGGCGATGCTGGCGGTGACGCTGGCGCTCGTCGGCTTCTTCGGCTTCGTGATGCTGCGGATGTCGCAGCCGGCGATGAGTGTGCTCTTCACCGATCTGTCGACCCAGGACGTCAACGCCATCATCAAGGACCTCGATACGCGCGGCATCCGCTACGAGCTGCGCAGTGACGGTACGACCGTGCTGGTGGCGAAGGACGACGTGCCGAAGCTTCGGCTCGACCTCGCCGGCAAGGGCATCCCGAGCGGCGGCGGCGTCGGCTACGAGATCTTCGACAAGGGCGATGCCTTCTCCTCGACCAGCTTCGTCCAGAACATCAACCATCTGCGCGCGCTGGAAGGCGAGCTGGCGCGGACGATCCGCTCGATCGGCCGGGTACAGCAGGCCCGCGTCCACCTCGTCATTCCGGAGCGGCGCCTGTTCGAGCGCGACCGCGAGCCGCCGCGCGCCTCGATCGCGCTCAAGCTCTCTGGCGATCTCGACGCCGCGCAGGTCCGGGCGGTGCGCCATCTCGTGGCTTCGGCCGTCGACGGGCTGAAGCCCGAGCGCGTCTCGATCGTCGACGAGCGCGGCCGCCTGCTGGCCGATGGCGCGCAGAGCGACCAGGCGCTGGTCGGTCTCGGCATCGAGGAGCGCCAGACTGCCATCGAGAAGCGCCTGAAGTCCCAAGTCGAGGAGATCGTCGCCAGCGTCGTCGGCTATGGCCGGTCGCGCGTGCAGGTCACCGCCGATCTCGACGCCAACCGGGTCGAGAGCCGCTCGGAGAACTACGATCCCGAAAGCCGCGTCCTGCGTTCCAGCCAGAACCGCACGGAGAGCTCGACGACCACCGACAACAACGGCACGGTCACCGTCGGCAACGAACTGCCTGGCGCCCAGCAGACGCAGGGCACCAACCAGAACCAGCGCGAGAACTCGGCCAAGAACGAGGAAGTCGCGAATTATGAGATCTCGCGCACGACCCGCACCGAGGTGCTCGAAGGTGGGCGGATCCGGAAGATCTCGGTCGCCGTGCTCGTGGACGGCGTCTACAACCGCAGTCCCTCCGGCGAGCTCGCCTATCAGCCGCGCAACAACGAGGAGCTGGATCGGATCGGCGAACTGGTTCGTACCGCCGTCGGCTTCGATCAGGGCCGCGGCGACAAGGTCGAGGTGGTCAATCTGCGCTTCGCCGAGGCCCCGCCGCCGCCGGCCGATCTTGTCGAGCAGACGCTGATGCAGAGGATGCTGTCCTTCACCAAGGAAGACATCACCCGCTTCATCGAGCTCGGCGTGATCTCGCTCCTGACGCTGATCGTGCTGATGACGGTCGTCCGGCCGCTGCTGAAGCAGATCCTCGCGACCGACAACAGCGCCGGAGCGCTCGCGGTGCGCGGCGTGCCCGCCTTCATGCGCGATGCGGTCGATGCCGACGGCAATCCGACGGGGGATCCGGCTGGCACCGGGCAGACGGTCGCGATCGGCCCCGATGGTGAGGTGATCCAGATCGAGCCGCCTGCCTCGGACCGGATGCTCGCGCTGGCGCAGATCAAGGGTCAGCTTAAGGCGCAGTCCGTGGAGAAGATCGGGCAGATGGTGTCGCAGAACCCGGCGGATTCGCTCGCCGTGCTGCGTAGCTGGATCCACGAGAAGTCAGCGGCGTGACGGGCATCTGAGCCATGGCGGAAAACACATCCATCGCGACGCGCGGCAGCGGGCAATCGGACGTCCTGCCGAACAATTTCGGCACGGTGACCAATGTCGCCGAAATGACCGGTCCGCAGCGTGCTGCCGTCATCCTGCTCGTGCTGGGTGACGAGTACGGCCGGTCGCTCTGGAAGGAACTCGACGACGACGAGATCCGCGTCGTCACTCGCGCCATGGCCGAGCTCGGCACGGTCGATTCCGACGACGTCGAGAAGCTGATGATCGATTTCGTCGGCTCGCTCTCGGCTGCCGGCGCCGTCACGGGCTCCCTCGACCGCACGATCTCGCTGCTGGAGAAGATCCTGCCGAGCGACCAGGTCGCGCTCCTGATGGAGGAAATCCGCGGGCCGGCCGGCCGCAACATGTGGCAGAAGCTCGGCAATATCGATGCTGCCGTGCTCGCGAACTTCCTCAAGAACGAATATCCGCAGACCATCGCCGTGATCCTCTCCAAGATCCGCCCGGACCATGCCGCCAACGTGCTGCGCAACCTGCCGAACGACCTTTCCATCGAGGTGGTGGGGCGGATGCTGCGGCTCGAATCAGTGCAGAAGGAAACGCTCGACCACATCGAGAACACGCTGCGCACCGAATTCGTCTCGACGCTGACCCAGACGCGGCGGCGCGATCCGCACGAGATGATGGCCGACATCTTCAACGGCTTCGATCGCCAGACCGAAATCCGCTTCCTCTCGGCGCTGGACGCCTCGAACCAGGAATCGGCCGAGCGTATCCGGGCCCTGATGTTCACCTTCGAGGACCTGGCTCAACTCGACCCCGCCGGCTTGCAGACGCTGATGCGCCAGGTCGACAAGGACACGCTGACGCGCGCGCTCAAGGGCGCGAGCGAGACGATGCGCAACTTCTTCTTCGGCGCCATGTCCCAGCGCGCCGCCAAGATCATGCAGGACGACATCGAGGGGCTCGGGCCGCTGCGTCTCAAGGAGGTCGACGAGGCCCAGAGCAAACTCGCCCAATTGACCAAGGACCTGGCGGAGAGGGGCGAGATCGTTCTGTCGAAGGGCAATTCCGAAGACGAGCTGGTGTACTGAGATGGCTGCCGCCACGAAATTCATGTTCGGGACGGATTTCGGCGAGGGCGGGCGCAAGACCGTCAGCGAGGCCGAACTCGTCGCGGCCAAAGCCCGCGTTCGCGAGGAAGCTCGAGAGGCCGCCCGGACGGAGGCGCTCGCGGAGGGGTTCCGCGCCGGGCAGGAGCAGGCGCGGCAGGAGATCGGGGCGCAGCTCGGCGCGCTCGCCGGCCTGCTGGCGCATTCGGCCGAGCAGCTCCTCGCCCAAGAAGCGGCACGCACGGCCATGATCGAGGAGCAGGCCGGGCAGCTCGCCATCACGCTGGCCAAGGCGCTGGCCAGGGTCGCACTGGACGAGAAGCCGCAGGCCGCGCTCGCCGGCGCCATCCGCGAATGCCTCGACCACGCCCGGCAGGCGCCGCACCTCGTTCTGCGCGTCAGCGAGACGGCTGTCGAGGCGGCCGAGGAACTGGCCCGCCGGCTCAGTGCCGAGCGCGGCTTCGCCGGCAAGCTGATCGTGCTGGGCGAGCCGGACATCGCGCCGGGCGACGGGCGCATCGAATGGGCCGAGGGCGGCTTCGTCCTCGACAGCCAGCAAGTGGCCGCTCTGGTCGAGCAGGCCGTTATGCGCGTATTCGGCCGCAGCTTCACCGAATCATGAAAGTCTGAGCCATGAGCCAGGAGAACGATCTCAACCTGCCGCCGCTGAACCAGGCCGACCTGTCCTTCGACTCGGACAACGCCAAGCCGGATCGCTCCGGCCCAGTCCCGGTCAAGACGGCGGAGGATCTGGAGCAGGTCTTCGACGTGCCGGTCACCGTCTCCGCGGTACTGGGTTCCTCGCGGATGGCGGTCGGGGAAATGCTGCAGATCGTTCCCGGAACGGTGCTGGAGCTCGACCGGCGCGTCGGCGAGGCGATCGACATCTTCGTCAACGAGCGGCTGGTGGCACGCGGCGAGGTCGTCGTCGTCGAGGACCGCCTGGGCGTGACCATGACCGAAATCATCAAGGCCGACCGGTGACGGGCGGGCGCGACAGAAGAACGACAGAAAGAAGGGGCTGAGCCATGCGTCTCATCATCGCCGGCGGTCTCCAGGGGCAGATCATCGCCGCGGCCAAGATCGCGATGTCGCATGGCGCTGCCGTCACGCATACCGACGGGCTGGAGCAGACACTCGCCGTGCTGCGCTCCAAGGGCGCCGATCTCCTGATGATCGACGTGGTGCAGCCCATCGCAGCCTATGTCGCGGCGCTGGAAGCCGAGCGCATTCGCACGCCGATCGTGGCTTGCGGCACCTCGACCGATACCCGCGCGGCCGTCGCCGCCATCCAGGCTGGCGCGCGCGAATATGTGCCGCTGCCGCCCGATCCGGAGCTGATCGCGGCGGTGCTGGAGGCGGTCGCGGCCGACCAGTCCAGCCTGATCTGGCGCGACCCGGCGATGGAGCGGGTGGTCCAGCTCGCCTCGCAGATCGCGCGCTCAGAGGCGCCGGTCCTGGTTACCGGTGAGAGCGGCACCGGCAAGGAGGTGATCGCGCGTCACCTGCACCAGAAGTCGGCGCGCAAGGACAAGCCCTTCGTCGCGGTGAACTGCGCGGCCATTCCCGACAACCTGCTCGAATCCGAGCTCTTCGGCCATGAGAAGGGCGCCTTCACCGGCGCCATCGCGCGGCGCATCGGCAAGTTCGAGGAGGCCAATGGCGGCACCCTCCTGCTCGACGAAATTTCCGAGATGGATGTGCGCCTGCAGGCCAAACTGTTGCGCGCGCTGCAGGAGCGGATGATCGATCGTGTCGGCGGCACGCAGCCGGTCAAGGTCGATATCCGCATCATCGCGACCTCGAACCGCAACCTCGCCGAGGCGGTGCGTGAGGGCTCCTTCCGCGAGGACCTGCTCTACCGGCTGAACGTGGTGCATCTGCGCCTGCCGGCGCTACGCGAGCGTCCGGGCGACATCCTGGCGCTGGCCGAGCATTTTGCGAAGAAATATGCCGATCTGAACGGGCTGCCGCTGCGGCCGATCGCGGCTGATGCCCGCAAGCTCCTGACCACCAATGCCTGGCGCGGCAATGTGCGCGAGCTCGAGAACACGATGCACCGGGCGGTGCTGCTGGCGGTCGGCACGGAAATCGGACCCGATGCGGTGCTGACGCCGGAAGGCGAGGCGCTGTCGCCCGCGCCGTCTCGCGATCCCGCCGCGCGCGCGGCGCAGACGGCTGAGGCGGTGACGCGGTCGCTGGTGGGGCACACTGTGGCCGATGTCGAGCGCGAGCTGATCCTCGACACGCTCGATCATTGTCTCGGCAATCGCACGCATGCGGCCAAGATCCTCGGGATCTCGATCCGCACGCTACGCAACAAGCTGAGCGAATATACCGCCGCCGGCATCACCGTGGCGGAGCCGGGTCAGACGCGCATCAACGCAGCCTGACCCGGGCGCGGCCGGCTTACCAGTAGCGGCGGCGATAGTAGCGCGGGCGGTAGTAGTACCGCGGACGATAGTAATATCGCGGGCGATAATAATAGCGCGGGCGGGCATAGTAGCGCGGGCGCCGGTAATAATAGTACTGGCTGAATTCGGCGTCAGTCTGGTCCAGCGCCTCCTTCATCTCGGCCGAGACCGCTTCGTCCTGCTTGGCAGGCTCGGTTTCAGGGCGCGGCGCAGGCACCGGCGTCGGCTGGGCGGCTTCCACGGCGGCGACGCCACCGAGGCCGGCTGCCGTAACGCCACCGACCAGCGCCATCAGAAATGAACGTCTGTCCACTATGACCTCCAGGCTGTTCTGACTGCATCTCCCCCAGCATTCTTAAGCGGGAATGCAGCGCGAGAGTAATGCGTTTAGAGGATACTGGTTCCATGCGACGCGTTTTTCAGTCGCATGGTTAGGGACGGTGCGCGATCAATCGACCGCGTTGAGCGGGCGGGCCACGGCTTCGAGCGGTTTGCGCTCGGCACGGATCGCGAAACGCGCGGCGATGATCGCGGCGGCGAGCATCAGGGCAGCTCCCAGCAGATAGCCGCCGAAGACGCTGGTGCGCGAGCCGGTGTCGATCAGGATGCCGAAGAGCCAGGGGCCAGCAATGCCGCCCGCGCCAGTGCCGATGGCATAGAACAGGGCGATGGCGAGCGCGCGCATCTCGACCGGGAAGGTCTCCGAGACTGTGAGATAGGCCGCGCTGGCTGCCGCCGAAGCGAAGAAGAAGACTACGCTCCAGCACAGGGTGAGCTGCGTCGCGGTGAGCAGGTCCTGCTGGAAGAGATAGCCCGTTCCCGCGAGCAAGATGCCGGACAGGGCATAGGTCGCGGCGATCATCGGGCGCCGGCCCCATGTGTCGAACAGGCGACCGATGAGCACGGGGCCGAGGAAATTGCCGAGCGCGAAGGGCAGGATGAACCAGCCGATCTTCTGCGAAGGCACGCCGTAGAAATCGGTCAGGATCAGCGCGTAGGTGAAGAAGATCGCGTTGTAGAAGAAGGCCTGCGACAGCATCAGCGCGAGCCCGACCAGAGCGCGGTCGCGATGGAGGACGAAGAGCGCCCGGAACACCTCGCCGAGTGGGATCGAAGAGCGCGGGCGCAGGCGGGTCAGGGCAAGGGTCTCGCCGGGCTTGGGCGTCGAGCCGCAGCGCTGCTCGATATCGGCGACGATGGCCGCGGCGCGCTCGGTATGCCCGTGGCTGATCAGCCAGCGCGGGCTCTCCGGAATCCATTGCCGCAGGAACAGGATGATGAGGCCCAGCACTGCGCCGATGAAGAAGGCGAGGCGCCAACCCTTTTCCGGGTCGATCACGGCGGGATCGAGCAGGACGATGGCACCGAGCGCACCGAGCGCCGCGCCGACCCAGAAGGAGCCGTTGATGACGAGGTCGGTCCAGCCGCGCATGCGGGCGGGAATGAGCTCCTGGATGGTCGAGTTGATCGCGGCGTATTCGCCGCCGATGCCCATGCCTGTCAGGAAGCGGAAGAGGATGAAGCTCTCGACACTCCAGGAGAAGGCGGTCGCTGCCGTGGCGGCGAGGTAGACCAGCACGGTGATCGTGAAGAGCTTCTTGCGGCCGAGCCGGTCCGTCAGCCAGCCGAAGAACACCGCGCCCAGCACGGCACCCGCGATATAGGCGGCGCCGGCGAGCCCGATCTCGGTATTCGTGAATTTGAGGACGGGGCTTTCCTTCAGCGCGCCGGAAACGGAGCCGGCGAGCGTGACCTCGAGCCCATCGAGAATCCAGGTCACACCGAGCGCCACGACGACGAGCGTGTGGAAGCGGGACCATGGCAAGCGATCCAGCCGCGCGGGCACATCGGTTTCGATCGTGCCGCGCTGATCCGCGGCCGGCGCTGTCATGCCGGTTTCCTCCACCTATTGCCTAAGGCGGTGGGATAACCGGCCGCCTCGGGGAAGGTTCCGCTCAGGATTGGGGCAGGTCGCTCAAGCCGATCTTAGCAATTCATTCACCATATGCCCGGCAAGAATTGCCGGGTCGTGCCCTGCTTCGGGGCGCGCGAGCCTGCATGGCGGGCCACCGGATAGCGAGCGGAGCGGTCGATGACCGATGTGACGGCAGGCCAGGGTAGCGGCGGGTTCAGCCTTCCCAATCGGGATGCGTTGCAAAAGCTGTTCAACCGTCCGGATCTGTTCCTTGCGGTCGGCGTCATGGGCATCCTGGTGGTGCTCATCTTCCCGATGCCGGCGCTGCTGCTCGATATGATGCTGGCGCTTTCGATCATCCTGTCGGTGCTGGTGCTGATGACCGCGCTCTTCATCGAGGAACCGCTGGAGTTCTCGTCCTTCCCGACGGTTCTGCTGATCGTCACCATGTTCCGGTTGGCGCTCAATCTCGCCTCGACACGCCTCATCCTCGCGCATGGGCATGAGGGCACTTCGGCCGCCGGCCATGTCATCGAGGCCTTCGCCGGCTTCGTGATGAGTGGCAATTTCGTGATCGGGGTGATCGTCTTCACCATCCTGATCATCGTGAACTTCGTGGTCATCACCAAGGGCTCGGGCCGTATCGCGGAAGTCGCGGCCCGCTTCACCCTCGACGCCATGCCCGGCAAGCAGATGGCGATCGACGCCGATCTCTCCGCCGGCCTGATCGACCAGGACACCGCCAAGACCCGCCGTAAGGCGCTTGAGGACGAATCCTCGTTCTTCGGCTCGATGGACGGTGCTTCCAAGTTCGTGCGCGGCGACGCTATCGCCGGCCTGCTGATCACCTTCATCAACGTGCTGGGCGGCATCATCATCGGCGTCGCGCAGCAGAACCTGAGCTTCGGCCAGGCGGCGCACAACTACACACAACTCACCGTCGGCGATGGTCTCGTCAGCCAGATTCCGGCGCTGATCGTCTCGACCGCGGCAGGCCTGCTCGTCTCGAAGGCCGGTGTGCGTGGCGCCGCCGACAAGGCGCTGGGCGCCCAGCTCTCCGGCTATCCCAAGGCGCTCGGCATGTCGGCGGCGGTGATGCTGCTGATCGCGCTCCTGCCAGGCATTCCAATGCTGCCCTTCCTGCTGCTCGCCGGTGGTGCGGGCTTCCTGGCCTACCGCTTTGGCAAGGCGGCGAAGGAGCGGGCGGCACTGCAGGGCGCGGCCGGTGCGGGTGAGGCGGGTGGAGCCGTTGCTGCAGACGGCACGCCGCGCGAGGAGACGCTGAACGACCTGCTCAAGATGGACGAGCTCAAGATCGAGATCGGCTATGCGCTGCTGCCGCTGGTGAATGCGACCGACGGCCAGGACCGGCTGACTGATCAGGTGCGCGCGCTGCGCCGGCAGCTCGCGGCGGAGCTCGGCTTCGTCATGCCGGCGGTGCGCATCGTCGACAACGTCCAGCTCGAGGCGAACCACTACTTCATCAAGATCAAGGAGATCGATGCTGGCCAGGGCATCGTCTATGCCGGCCAGTACATGGCGATGGACCCGATGGGCGGCGCCGTGAACCTGCCCGGCCACAACGTGCTGGAGCCGACCTTCGGCCTGCCCGCCACCTGGATCGACGGCGCGCTGCAGGATGAGGCGCAGATCCGCGGCTACACGGTCGTCGATGCCGCCACCGTGATCTCGACCCATCTCACCGAGGTGCTGAAGTCGAACATGCCGGAGCTGCTCTCGCATAGCGAAGTGCAGAAGCTCCTGCGCGAGCTGCCGAAGGACCATGCCGACCTCGTCAAGGAGATCGTGCCGAGCCAGATTTCGACCACCGGTATCCAGCGCGTGCTGCAGCTCCTGCTCTCCGAGCGCATCTCGATCCGCGACCTGCCGACCATCATCGAAGGCATTGCCGAGGTCTCGGCGACTGTCCGCAACACCCGCGACATCGCCGAGCATGTCCGCGTCCGTCTCGCCCGCCAGATCTGCGCCCAGTTCGCCAATCCGCAGGGCGTGCTCTCGATCATCACGCTGTCGCCGGCCTGGGAGAGCATCTTCGCCGAGTCGGTCATCGGTCAGGGCGAGGAGCGACATCTCGCGATGGCGCCGTCGCGGCTGCAGGAGTTCGTGCATCACGTCCGCGAGCGGTTCGAGGACGCGGCGCGGATCGGCGAGATGCCGGCACTGGTCTCCTCGGCGCTAGCACGGCCCTTCGTGCGCCAGATCGTCGAGCGCTTCCGTCGCGAGACGCCGGTGCTGTCGCAGGCGGAAATCCATCCGCGCGTGCGCCTGAAGACCGTCGGCAGCGTCTGACGAAGCCCAAGCGCCTTCGGTTTCCACGGGGGCGCGATGCCCGCGGCGCAATGGTCAGCCTTGGAGGCCGCGGCTAAGCGGGGGCCATGTCCCGCAATGCCTTCCTCTTTGCCGTCATGTGCCTCGTCTGGGGGCTGACCTGGCTGCCGCTCAAGGTCGGCGCGGCCCATGTGCCGCCGGTCTTCCTGGCCGCCGTGCGTTTCCTGGTCGCTGGGGTGGTGATGCTGCTCTGGGCCGGGCGCGAGGTTGGCATGGTGCCGCGTCGTGCGTGGCCCCGGCTGATCGGGACGGCTCTGCTTCTCAATACCGGCAACTACACCCTGCTGTTCTGGGGTGTGAAATACGCACCCAGCGGACTCTCGGCCATCGTCAATTTCGGGACGATCCCGATCTACACGCTGCTGGCCAGCCGCGTGATCGCGGGCGAACCGTTCAGCCGCCAGAAGCTTCTTGCCATCGCGCTCGGCACGATCGGGCTCGGCCTGCTCTTCGCGACCCGCGCGCTGGGCGGGCTCTCGGCCTCGCAGAGCGACCCGCTGGAGGCGGTCGGGCTCGCGGCCGTGGCGGCCGGGACGCTGTTCTATTGCCTGGGCGCCGTGCTGTCCCGGTCGATCGCGGGCAAGATGCCGACGCTGACGCTCGCCGGCTGGCAGACGCTGATCGGCGGCTTCGGCCTGGCGGCGGCCTCGCTGATGCTGGAGCGCGTCGGTCTCGCTGACGTCGCGAAGCTCGCGAGCTGGCCGGTGTGGCCTGCGGTCGTCTTCCTCGTCGTTGCCGGCTCGCTGATGGGCTTCACCATCTATATGCGGCTGCTGCGAGACTGGGGGGCGTTCCGCGCCGGCCTCTACGCCTTCATCAGCCCCGTCATCGCGGTCGCCGTCGGCATCGTGGTGCTGGGCGAACCCTTCGGCTGGTCGGAGGCTGCCGGCGCGCTGCTGATGTTCGGCGCGGCGGCGATCGCCTTGCGACGTTGATCAGGGTGGCGGAGCGATGCGGGTGCTGCGCTTGAGCTGTGCGCGCTCGAAGGCGAGCACGATCGGCAGCGAGATCACCAGCGGCAGGATGAGATAGAACAGCCGCCAGATCAGCAAGGCCGCGAAGACCGCGGGGGCCGGCATGCCGGGCATCACTGCGAGGAAGACCGCCTCCATGACGCCGACGCCGCCCGGAACCTGGCTGAGCAGGCCGGCCGAGAATGACAGCAGGAAGGCACCGAGCACGATCATGAAGCCCGGATTGCCCTGGGCCGGCAGCGCGAAATAGATGATGCCGGCCGCACCGATGAGCTCCAGCGGCGCCGCGAGATATTGCCGGGCGACGATGCGCAGCCGCGGATAGATCAGCTCGAACTTGCCGATCCTGAGCGGCCTGAACTTGAGCCAGGAGCCGATGGTGTAGAGCACGACGAAGGCGAGCATGCCCACGCCGATAAGCCGCGCGGTGCCGTCGCCGATGGCGAACCATTTCGACATCCGCGTCAGTGGTCGCAGGATCTCGGGTTCGTAGACCAGCACGATGCCCATGAGCAGGATGGTGCCGAAGACGAAGGTGAAGGAGCAGAGCGCCACGAGCACCGCGACATCGGCGGCGTTCAGCCCCTTCGCAGTATAGGCGCGGTAGCGCACCATTCCGCCCGAGAAGACCGAGGCGCCGATGTTGTGCGAGAGCGCATAGGTCACGAAGGAACAGAGCGAGATATAGAACCAGGAGATGCCCTTCTCCTTGCCGAGATGGATCAAGGCGATGCGGTCGTACCAGGCGAGCGCAGCATAAGCGGCGACCGTCGCCAGCGCCGCATGGAAGAAGGCTTCCGGCGGGATCACCGCGATCTTGTGGCCGATGCGGTGGGCGATGATCTTGATGCTCTGCCAGAGGCCAGCATTCTCCAGCAGCGCCTCGATGGCGGCGTCGGAGCCGGCTTCCGCCTTGAGCTTGTCCCAGAGCAGTTCGACGGACCAGACCACCGCGACGAGCCCGATGATCGGCCAGAGATAGTCGAGATAGCGCTTCATGCAGGCCGCTGAGTGAAAACTTGGGCTGGACGCGTGGCGGGGCGGGAGGCCCACGTCGTCACCGCTGCGGCGCGAACCAATCCCATCTCTCTGCCAGTCGGAAGGGGCGAGGGCAAGCGCCCGGAAGCGCCGGCCCACGCCCTCAGTTGCTGATTATTTGCCGTTCTTCGTCAGCCAGTCGCGCATCATGGCGACTTCCTTCTCCTGGTCGCGAATGACGGCCTCGGCCAGCTTGCGAATCTCCGGGTCCTTGCCATGCGCGAGGACGACCTTGGCCATGTCGATCGCGCCCTGATGGTGCGGGATCATGCCGCGGACGAAATCGGCATCGGCATCGCCCGAATAGGCGATGTCCATGTCCTTGTGCATCTTTGCATTGGCGTCCTGATAGCCCTTGGTCGCCGGGGTGACGGCGCCGGGAGCGACGACCGGTGGGCCCTGGCGCATGTGCTGGCTCTGATGCTGGTGCTGCTGCGCCTGGGCGGCGCCGCCGGATATGGCGGCCGCCAGCACGGCCGCCAGCGAAATGGCGATACGATTCATCTGTCTTATCCTTGATCGATTGAATGAAGGGTCGCGCCGCGGTGCGGCATCAGACCCGTCGAAAAATGGATGCTCAGGCGATCGAGGTGCCGGTTCGCGGCGGGTGTTCGGCCGGCTCTGGCGACAGGCCCTGGATCGGCGCGGCTACGGGCGGCACGGCCCGCGACCAGGCGACATCGATCGGAAGGAGCGGCGCGCTCGGCGCTTCCGCGATGAGGCCGCAACCGACGATGCAGCAGGGCGGTATCTTCGCATGGGTAGGGGCGCCGGCGGCATCCTCGTGACAGGGCACCGTGCCGGCTTCATCAGAGACGGCGGGGAGGGCGGCCGCGGAAGCATGGCCCGGCATCGTCGGACGCATCATCGAGGCGGCGAGCGTGACATGCGGCACCACGGCGAGGCACATGACGAACAGGGCGAAAAGCAAGCCGGGCAGCCCGCGGCGATGCGGTTCCCGTGCCGAACTTCCTGCGCTGTCACGCCGGGCCTGAAACATGTCGGGTCGATCCTTCGGACCGGATCATGTCAGGAACGCGGCGGCATTGCACTTTCGCCGAGCGCCGCGTAGCAAGTCGGCCATGTCGAACAGCCTGACCGTCAGCCTCACCGGCACCACCGACCTGCCGCCCGGCAAGATCGCCGCGGTAGTGACCTCGCTCGAAATGCTCGCGCAGCCGCCGGAACGGCCGGACCCGCCGGGCACGGAAGGTTTCTCGCTGGACCGAATCGATGGCGGCGACATTGATCGCTATCTCGACATCTACCGGCTGCTGGGCGAGCGCTGGATGTGGTTCAGCCGCCTGGTCAAGCCGCGCGCGGAGCTTGCGGCAATCCTCTCCGATCCGGCCGTCGAGCTCTACGCCGCGCGCTTCGAAGGCCGCGATGTCGGCCTGCTGGAGCTCGATTTCCGCGAGGCGGAGGAGGGGGAGCTTACCTTCTTCGGGCTGGATGAACCCGTGGTCGGCAAGGGCGCGGGGCGCTGGCTGATGAACCGGGCGCTGGCGCTGGCCTGGGGGAAGCCAATCAAGCGTTTCTGGGTGCACACCTGCACCATCGACCATCCCGGTGCGATCAGCTTCTACCAGCGCTCGGGGTTTAAGGTGTTCAAGCGCGGCATCGAGATCGATGACGATCCGCGGCTCAAGGGGCAGATGCGGGCCGACAGCGTGCCGCACCATCCCGTAATCGCATGAAAAAGGCGGAGGTCCCGCGACCTCCGCCTCGTCTTCCGTAAATCTCGGTGGAGCGGTTTCAGGCGCGTGAGCGCAGCCCGATCGCGTCCATGGTCGCCTGATCCCGCGCGGACTCGGCGGCACGCTCGGAAGCGCGCTCACGGTCCTCCAGGATCTCGACCTTCTTCATTTCCTCGAAGGCTTCCTGAAGCTCGGCCTTCGCCTCGTCGAGCTGACCCTGCAGGTTGTCGGCCGACTGGCGCAGGTTGTCGCGCCGGCCGAGCGCCGCCTTGGCATAGGTCGGATAGGCGAAATGCGTGGGATCGGTGATGCCGGCGCGGGCTTCCTCGGACTGGATCTCGCGGTCGAGATCGCTCGCCATCCGATGAAAATCGGCAATCATCATCTCGATCTGGCTCACCCGGCGACGTTTCTCGTCGACCTGGAAGCGCTTCAGCCGAAGAAGCGTCTCTCGCGACTTCATGTCGTTAAACTCCTGACTACGCATGGAGAGCAGCCGACCCCTCGACCGCGCCCGAACTCATTCCGCGAGACGATGGGCACAATGACCTAAGGAGGTTGACCTTTCCTTACCGAAATGGACTGCCTTTTCTGCATGCACAGGTCGCGTCGCCGCTCCTGCCGCCGCCTGTCGGGATGATCTAGTTCTCAGGAACCGGCGATCGCCCGGCCCGTTCTCGCGGATTCCAGTCTTGGCTTCTCTTCCTCGCTTTAGCGGGCACGGCCCGCTGCTGTTCGGCCTGGCGCTGACGCGCATCATCGGCTGGGGCACGACCTTTTACTCGCCCTCCGTGCTGGCGCCGGCGCTTGGTCGGGACATCGGCCTCAGCCCCGAGATCATCTTTGGCGGCATCACGGTTCTGCTCATCACCGGCGCGCTTCTGGCGCCGGCGCTTGGGCGCCAGCTCGACCGCGAGGGCACGCGCCGCTCGATGAGCTTGGGCGCCCTGGTCTGCGCGCTCGGCTTCGTCGTGCTCGCGACCTCGCAGGGGCCGGTCAGCTATCTCGCGAGCTGGTTCGTGATCGGCATCGGCCATGCGCTGTCGCTGGCCAATGTCGGCAACGTCACCATCGCGCAGCTCATGGGTGAGCGCACGCGGCGCGTCATCGGGCTGATGATGCTGATGACAGGTCTGGCTTCCAGCGTGTTCTGGCCGCTGACGGCGCTGCTCACCGATCTCTATGGCTGGCGCGCTGCGGTGCTGGTCTTCGCGGTGCTGCAGGTCGTTATCGTGCTGCCGATCTATCTGGCGATCCCGCGCTTCCAGCCGGCTGCGCCGACTCCCAGCGCTGTGCCTGTCGCGTCGAGCTTCGAGCTGGGCCGCGTCAGCGCCGACCGCAGGGAGACGGCGTTCTGGCTGCTCGCGCTCGCACTTTCGGCGAGCGGACTGGTGTCCTGGGGGCTGCCGCTGCATTACATCAGACTGCTCCAGGAGAGCGGGCTGACCTCGGCCGAAGCTGTCTGGATCGCGACGTTGAGCGGGCCGGCGACGATCGCAGCGCGTGCCATCGATGCGACGCTAGGCGAGAGACTGCCGGCCGAGAAGGTCGCACTGCTCGGCCTCCTGGTCGCGCCCGCGGTTTGCCTGACCTTGCCGCTCCTGCCGATGACGATAGGCGCCGCCGGGCTCTTCATCGTGCTGTTCAGCGCGGCGCTCGGCGTCATCTCCGTGGCCCGCGCGACGCTGCCGCTGGTGCTCTTCGGCCGTAGCGGCTTCGCCGCGATGCTCGGCAGGCTGACGGTGCCGCAGAACATCACCTTTGCCGCCGCGCCGTTGCTCTTCGCAGCTCTGGTCGAGAGGCTGGGGGCGAATGGCACGCTGATCGTCTCGGCCATGATCCAGTCGATCGGCTTCGCCGCGATGTTCGCGCTGGTGCGGATGCTGGCGCGGAAGGAGCCTTCCGAAGTCGCTAGCCGTTCTCACCCATGATGGCGGCGAGGCGCTGGTAGCACTCCGCCAGCGGCGTCGCCTCATCCTTCGACTGCTTCAGGAAGGCCTCGAGCGCCGGGTTGAGGCGAATCGCCTCGTCGACCTCGACCGATGCGCCCTGGCGATAGGCGCCGAGGCGGATCAGCTCTTCCATGTCGGCATAGGTCGCGAGCGTGGCGCGCGCCCTCTGCACGACCGGGTAATAGGCCGGGTCGCAGGAGCGCGGCATGGTTCGCGACACCGATTTCAGGATGTTGATCGCCGGGTAGCGCCCCCGCTCGGCGATGGAGCGCTCCATGACGATATGGCCGTCGAGGATGCCGCGCACCGCATCCGCCACCGGCTCGTCATGGTCACCGCCATCGACCAGCACGGTGAAGAGACCGGTGATCGCCCCGTCTCCGGTGCCCGGCCCGGCGCGCTCCAGAAGGCGCGGCAACTCGGCGAAGACGGTCGGCGTATAGCCCTTGGTCGTCGGCGGTTCGCCCGCCGCCAGCCCGATCTCGCGCATCGCCATGGCGAAGCGCGTGACCGAATCCATCAGGCACATCACCTGCTGGTCGCGGTCGCGGAAATATTCGGCCAGCGTCAACGTGGTCAGCGCCGCCTGCTTGCGCATCAGGGCGGGCTCGTCCGAGGTGGCGACGACGACGATGGAGCGGGCGAGGCCCTCCTCTCCCAGATCTTCCTGCAGGAACTCTTGGACCTCGCGGCCGCGCTCGCCGACGAGGCCGATGATATTGACGTCGGCGCGTGCATAGCGCGCCAGCATCGAGAGCAGGACGGATTTGCCGACGCCGGAGCCGGCGAAGATGCCCATGCGCTGGCCGATGCAGCACGTCAGGAAGGTGTTGAGCGCGCGCACGCCGAGATCGAGCGGCTGGCCGACGCGCCGCCGTGCATGGGCGTTCGGCGGGTCGTTCCGGAACGTATAGAGCGTGTCGCCCTGCGGCAGCGGCGGGCCGCCATCGACCGGCCGGCCGAGCGCATCGACGACGCGGCCGAGCCAGGCGGGGGTGGGGCGCAGGCCCGGTTGCGCCCGATCGACATGGACCGGGCAGCCGCGGCGCACGCCGTCGAGCCCGCCGAAGGGCATGACCAGCGCCTTCTCACCGGAAAAGCCGACGACCTCGCAGGGCACGCGGGTGCCGGGCGCGATCTCGATCCCGACGCGCCCGCCCAGGCTCATCGCGCCGATGGGGCCCGCGACCTCGACGAGAAGGCCGCGCACGCCGATGACGCGGCCATAAATGCTCATGCTCTCGATGCCCCCGATCATCGAGGCGAGGGCGGAGAGGCGGTCGGAGCCGTGCGTTGGGTTGTTCATGCAGAGCGGGGCTGCAGCAGGATGTTGGTAAGAGTTCCTAACGAATCGAGAGCTTTTACCATTCATTAAGGTGTGTGGTTAACACTAAGGATCGAGGCTGCGACGTGTCGCGGGGCGTTTTCCCGTCTCGTTTCCCGAAACAGCCTTCGCGAAAGGGCGCTTTCGCGGGCGAAAGTCCATCGGTCCGTGTCATATTCGACTCACACGGCAAGGATCGTTCACTTTCTCTGAGGAAGCGCTTGCGCATGGGAATCACGGTTTGTTAACCAGTTTCCGATAGCGTGTCGCGTGGCGTTTCATTGGGCAAGTGCGTCGTCGCCAAGGGCCGATAGGGCTCGGGCGAAAGCAACGATCAACTGCCCTGCGGGCGAAATTGGGGACGTGGACATGCGGGTTCTGCTGATCGAGGACGATAGCGCGACCGCCCAGAGCATCGAGCTCATGCTGAAATCCGAGAGCTTCAACGTCTATACGACGGATCTCGGTGAAGAGGGCGTCGATCTCGGCAAACTCTATGATTACGATATCATCCTCCTCGACCTGAACCTGCCCGACATGTCGGGCTACGAGGTGCTCCGGTCACTGCGCGTCGCCAAGGTCAAGACGCCCATCCTGATTCTCTCCGGCCTCGCCGGCATCGAGGACAAGGTGAAGGGCCTCGGCTTCGGCGCCGACGACTATCTCACCAAGCCCTTCCACAAGGACGAGCTGGTCGCCCGCATCCACGCGATCGTCCGCCGCTCGAAAGGCCATGCCCAGTCGGTCATCACCACCGGCGACCTGGTCGTGAACCTGGACACCAAGACCGTCGAGGTCGACGCCGCCCGCGTCCACCTGACCGGCAAGGAATACCAGATGCTGGAGCTGCTCTCGCTCCGTAAGGGCACGACGCTCACCAAGGAGATGTTCCTCAACCATCTCTATGGCGGCATGGACGAGCCCGAGCTCAAGATCATCGACGTCTTCATCTGCAAGCTGCGCAAGAAGCTCGCCAACGCGTCCGACGGCAAGAACTATATCGAGACGGTCTGGGGCCGCGGCTATGTGCTGCGCGAGCCCTCCGACGCCGAGGAACGCATCCCGGCCTGACGGGCGTTTCGTCTTTTGCCCGTCGCTTCGCCGTCATGCGGCGGTCACGGAGCGAATGCCATAAAGAACGTGACCTGATCGTCGGATGTACACGACAGGTCGACGGGGACCCCGCCGCGAGGCGGGGTTTTTGTTTGGGCAGATGGTGGCCTCGTAGTCCGTCTCGCCGCCAGTCCGGGCCCCGCGTTTCGCGAAGCTCCGAAACATGGCCGGCGCGCGCTCAGCCTCGCCGGCCGGCGACCGCCTCGCGCTTCATGAACCGGTCGGCCGCCGGCGCGATGCTCGAGGCCGGTCGGTGGAGCCCCCGATGCTCGGGGTCTACGGAGAGCTTGGTCGACAGTCCCAGCACCGTCTCGGGCGTGCCGAGCACGAAGGCGCCGTTCGCGTAGAGACGCGGCGTGAGCAGATCCAGCACCTTTATCTTGGTTGGAACGTCGAAATAGATCAGGACGTTGCGGCAGAAGATCATATCGAAGCGGCCGAGATGCTCGTTGGGATCCAGCAGGTTGTGCTGCCGGAACTCCACCATGGCGCGCAGCCTATCTGAGACTTGCCAGGTGTCGCCGCGCTGCTGGAAATGCTTCAGCAGCATCTGGATCGGCAGGCCGCGCTGGACCTCGAACTGGCTGTAGACGCCGGCCTTGGCCTTTTCGAGAATCTCCGCCGAGATGTCGGTTCCCAAGATGTCGATCTTCCAGCCGGAGAGGCGATCGGCGGCCTCATCGATCAGCATGGCCAGTGAATAGGCTTCCTGACCGCTCGATACGGCGGCGCACCAGATCCTGAGCGTGCGGGTAGCCGCGTTGGCGGCGATCCGCTCGGGCAGGATGACGTCTCGGAACAGATCGAAGGGCGTCTTGTCCCGGAAGAACAGCGTCTCGTTCGTGGTCATGGCGTCGACCACGGCGCTTTCGAGGGCGCGATTGCGGCCGTAACGCAGTTGGTCGACGAGGCTGGTCAGGTCCGTGATGCCACGGCGGCGGCAGAGGATGCTCAGGCGGCTCTCGGCGAGATAGCGCTTGTCGGCGCTAAGCGAGAGGCCGGAGCGCTGCTGTAGCAGCAGCCGCAGGAACGCGAAGTCGGCTTCGGTCATGGCAGTTGCACTCCCTTCACGAGGGAGCGGATCGAGATGCCGATCGCGTCGAGCGGCACGACGGCGCTGGCATGCTGGGCCCGGACGACCGAGCCCGGCATGCCCCAGATGGTGCTGCTCGGCTCGTCCTGGACCAGGACGGCGGCGCCGGCGTGGCGCAAGGCACCGGCGCCATCAGTGCCATCGCTGCCCATTCCGGTGAGCACGAGGCCCATCACGGCGGCGCCGAGATGGCGTGCGGCATCGGTGAACAGCACATCGACGGCAGGGCGGCAGAAATTCACGGGCGGCTCATCGCCGATTCGCGCGACGATATGGCCGAGGCGGCGATCGACGCCGAGATGGTGGCCGCCGGGCGCCACATAGATGGTGCCACGCATCAGGCGCTCGCCATCATGGGGCTCGCGGGCGGGCACGCCGATATGGCTGGAGACCTGCTCGGCGAAGGAGGTGGTGAAGAGCGGCGGCATATGCTGGACGATGAGGACCGTCAGGTCGCTCAGGCCCTCGCCGATGTCGAACAGCACTTTGGCGACGGCGCGCGGACCACCGGTCGAGGCGCCGATGACCAGATAGCGCGGCATCGCCGAAACGAATGGCCGCAGATTGACCGGGGCGAGCCGGATCGGGTCCGCATCCGTTGCCGCCGGGCCGATCTCGATCGGCTTGGCGGCGGGACGGGGCTTCGGCCCGCTATGGGCGACGCTGCCGAGCTTGGACAGGAACTCGCTGCGGAACTCCAGCGACAGCGTCATGCCGCTGCGCGTGTCGGGCTTCGAGACGACATCCATCGCGCCCTTGGTCATGCATTCGAGCGCGATGCGGGTGTTGCGCTCGTTCAGCGTGGCGGCGAGCAGGATGCCGGTCTGCGGACTTTCCCGCAGGATGTGGGGCAGGGCGGCCGCTCCGTCGACACCGGGCAGGTCGAGATCAAGCACCATCACATCGGGCTTGTAGCGAACGGCATGGGCGACGGCCGTCTCGCCGTCCCCGGCGACCGCGACGACATGGAAGTTGCCGGTTTCCCCCATCCAGCGCGCAAAGAGGCCGCGCACGACGGCGGAGTCGTCGGCGATCACGACCGTCTTGTGCCGACTCTGGCCGGGCGGTTGGGGGCGGTGGACGTTCATACCGGTGCTGTCGTTCTGGTCGGAGGCACCGGCGGGGAAAAGCCGACGGGCGAGCGTTTCGAATCAGGCCTGCTCAGAGCAGTCCGACCTGATGGAACTTCGAGGCCACGATCTCCTTGTCGAAGGGCTTCATGATGTATTCGTCCGCCCCCGCATGCATGGCCCGCGCGATATGGGCGATGTCGTTCTCGGTCGTGCAGAAGACGACTTTGGGTCGCTTTCCACCCGGCATCTGGCGCAGCGTGCGCAGGAATTCGTAGCCGTCCATGATCGGCATGTTCCAGTCGAGCAGCACTGCGTCCGGCATCTCGCCCTTGCAGGCGTCGATGGCGCGTGCGCCATCCTCGGCCTCGGAGATCCGGAACTGCAGCCCTTCCAGGATGCGGCGAGCCACCTTGCGGATCACCGCGGAGTCATCGACGACAAGGCAGTACTTCATGGTCGGTCTCCAAAGCTCTGCCGTTGCCGATCAGGCGGCGGCGCGAAGGTCGAGGTCGAGGACGGCGTCGAGGTCGAGGATGACGAGCAACTGGTCGGACAGGCGGTGGACGCCCATCGCCAGAGCTGCCCAGATGCGGTCGAGGTGAACGGGTAGAGGCTCCAGCGTCGAGCGATCGAGGCGGATCACCTCGCCCACGGCATCGACGATCAGGGCGAAAGCCTCGCCCTCATGCTCGATGCCGATAGCTGTCAGCTCCGTACGGCCCTTTGCGTCGAATTTCAGGGGCGCGGGCCGGCCGAGCCGCTTGCGCAGGCACATGGCGGTGACGACCCGTCCGCGCAGGTTCAGAAGGCCCACGATCTCATCCGGCGCACGCGGCACCGCGGTGATGTGGTTGGCGATGAAGACGTCCTGCACCCGACCGATCGGCAGGCCGAAGAGCTGCTCGCCGATGCGGATGGTGACATAGTCGAGGGAGTCGCCGAAGCCCGGGGGCGGCGCGGCCTGCGGCCTGTTGCTGTCGATGATGCTCATGCTGCGTGCCTCGCATCGGTGCCGGCGGCATTCAGCTCGCGCAAAAGGGCGCGGCGATCGAACTTCGCGACGATATCGTCGAGACCGCTCTGGCCGGCGCGCGCGTAGAGGTCGGGCGTGGCGCAGGTGGTCAAGCCGATGATGCGCAGTCTTTGGCCACCGGCCTGTTCCCTCAACCGCGCGGCGAAGGCGAAGGCGATGTCCGTGTCGCGGTCGAGATCGAGGAGGGCGGAGCTGAAGCGCTCCTCGACTCCGTCCGACCCGATCGCCTCGAAGCCGGTCCGCATCGTGACGGCATGGCCCGAAGCCTTGAGCAGCGGGCTCAGCATTTCGCGCAGGAACTCGGACGGCTCGACCAGCAGGACATGGGCCGGCGCGGTGGATGCGCGGCGGCCGGCAAACCAGCCCGGCTCGTTCAGCGGCAGGTAGTGAGCGAGGTCGACAATCTCCGTGGCGCGGCCGCGGATCATGGCCGAGCCGATGACGCCGTGCTCGTCGGCCGCCGCCATTTCGAGCTCGAAGCTTTCCTCGACGATGTCGACGATCGCCTCGACCGCGAGCGCTACCGTCAAATCGCCGTCCGAGACGATGACGAGGGGCTGGACGCCCTGCTTCCGGAGGGCCGAACCCGCCACCGGCATCACCGGCACGAGCCGTTCGCGGTAGTGCAGCAGGGTGCGGCCGCCGCCCTGCTGGAACTCGCTCGCCTCGACCTCCTCGAGCCGTGTCACCAGCGAGAGCGGCAAGGCCTGAAGTCGGCCGCCACCGGCGCGGAAGACCAGCATCGTCGAACGCTCGCCGCTCTGCGCACGGGCCCCCACGACGCCCTGCGGCTCCTCGGCCTCTTCCTCGGTCATGGCCGCGCCGACAAGGCTGGCGACGCCATTGGGGTCCACGATCAGGACCACGGCACCGTCGCCGAGAATGGTGTTGCCCGAGAAGAGCGGAATATGGCGAAGCCGGCTCGACATCGGCTTCACCACGATTTCCTCGGTGTGGAAGACGCTGTCGACGAGGATGCCGAACTGCCTGTCGCCGATCTGGGTGACGACGATGAAGCCGTCACCGCCGGCCTTTCGCGGGGCTTCCATCAGCTCGGAGAGCGAAACGATGGGCAGCAGGCGCCCGCGCAAGCGGAGCACTGGCGCGCCGTTGATTTCCTCGATGCGGGTGTCGTCGCCAGCCTTGACACGCACGAGCTCGCGCACGGCGAGCTGCGGGATGGCATAGCGCTCCGCCCCCGCGACGACGATCAGCGCGGAGACGATCGCGAGCGTCAGCGGGATCTTGATGGTGATGGTGGTGCCGAGACCGGGCCGGCTCGCTATATCGACCGTGCCGCCGATCGAGTCGACATTCGCCTTGACGACATCCATGCCGACGCCGCGGCCAGAGATTACGGTGACGTTCTCAGCCGTCGAGAAGCCGGGCTGGAAGATGAAGCGGCTGATCTGGGCGTCGCTGAGTTTCTCGACCTCGGCCTCGCTGATCAGGCCCTTGGAAACGGCCTTGCTGCGGATGCGCTCGATATCGAGCCCGCGCCCGTCATCGGCGATCGAGATCGAGACCGAGCCGCCTTCGTGCCAGGCCGCGAGACGGATCGTGCCATGCTCGGGCTTGCCTGCGGCCAGACGCTCCTCCGGCATCTCGATGGCGTGGTCGGCGCAGTTGCGCACCATATGGATCAGAGGATCCTTGATCAGATCGAGGATCTGGCGGTCCAGCTCCGTCGCGGCGCCTTCGGTTAGGAGATCGATGCGCTTGCCAAGCTCGGCGCCGAGGTCGCGCACGATGCGGGGCATCTTCGACCAGGCATTGCCGATCGGCTGCATGCGCGTCTTCATCACGCTGTCCTGCAGCTCGGCGGTGATTAGCGAGAGGCGCTGCAGCGGCGCCTTCAACCCGGCATCCTCCTGCCGGCGTGCGACCTCAAGGAGCTGATTGCGCGTCAGCACCAGCTCAGAGACCATGGTCATCAGGTGTTCGATCGTGTCGACGTTGACACGCAGGCTGGCGGAGCCGCCGCTGCGCGGCATGCCGTGGCCTTCGTCGGCCGTCGCGCCGTCATGGCCGTCGAGCCGGCCGTCGCGGCCCCGCTGCGGGCTGGTGTTGCGGAAGACGAGGTCTTCCTGCCCGTCGCCGGTCGCGATTTCGTCCGACAGCTCGCTCGGCAGATGATTAGTCGCCTGACCGTGGCGGGCGAGGTAGGCGGCGACGGGATCGATCGTGCCTGCCACCGGGCCGCTTTCGCGCAGCTCGCCCTTGGCGTGCTCGGCCAGCGCCAAGAGCTCGGCGATCAGCGACTCGTCATTGCCCTCCGGCTCCTGCCCCTTCTCGGCGAGCTCGGCCAGGATGTCCTTGATGCGGTCGATGGTCTCGAGGATCGCTGTGACCGCGATGGTGTTCACGGTCGCGCCGTCGCGGAACTGGCCGATGACCGCTTCGGCCGCATGGGTCAGCGCTTCAAGGCGCGGCAGGCCGATGAAGCCGCAGGTCCCTTTGACCGTGTGGACGAGCCTGAAAATGTTGCGCAGGATCTCGCGATCGTTCGGATCCTGCTCGAAACGCACGAGCTCCCGATCGACCGTGTCGAGATTCTCGCCGGTCTCCGTCAGAAACTCTTGCAGCAAATCGTCCATGCAGGACCATCACTCAACGCGACACACTGCAGGAACTAAAGCAGGAGAACGGTTTAAGATCGGTTGAGACGAGAACGCCGGCGTTGCCGCCGGCGTGTCGATTTGGCGCCTGTCTTTCCGCGCTTCGCTCAGGCCGTCTTGGCAGCCTTGATGGTCACGCTCTCGCCTTCGATCGAGATGGCGATATCCATCCCCGCGGCGCGCGCGACCATGCCGGTATAGACCGGCTGGACGGCATGGGCGTCGATCGTGCCGCCCGGCGCGTTGCCGGCCAGAAGCTCCTCGACATGGGCCGGAATGCGGGCATGCGAGCCCGTCGCGGTGATCTCGAACGAGCCCTGTTCGCCCTCGACTCTGGCGCGGGAGACGAGCTTGCCGCCGCGCGGCACCGCCTGCGTGGCGATGATCAGGAGGTTCAGCAGCAGCTTGACCTGGTTCTTCGGCAGCAGCGCCCGCGGCGCTTCCCAATCAAGCGAGAGCTTCTCGTCGTTGAGGAACCCATTGGCGACATTGCCGGCATCGCCGAGGTCGATCATCGCGCCGGCAGAACCGGCCGCGCCGAAGGCGAGGCGGGCGAATTGAAGGCGCGCCGAGGCGTTTCGGGCGCTCTTCTTGATGAGTTCGAGCGCGAAATCGCGCATGGAGGGATCGTCTTCCTCCAGAACTTCCAGGGCGTTGACAATCGCGCCGACCGGACTGATCACGTCATGGCAGACCCGGCTGCAGAGGAGGGCGGCCAGGTCGAGCGGATCGAGCGAGATGGCAGTCATGCGAAACCCTGAAATCTGCAATGCGCCGCGAGAGGGGCGCCCTTGCTGCCAGATATGCTGTCATCTTGGTTTTCATGTGGTTAATCACCACATGAAGAGGTCGTTAGGGACCTGAGACGATACTTGGACAAGGTTCTTGACCGCCCTCGGGGCGCATGTTCGAAGGATAGGCCATGATCGGCCGTGAAGACCCCCGCCTGCGGGACCGCGACGGGCTGGGGCGTAAACTCGCGGAAGCTGCAAGATTGAGCGCTGCCGTCCTGCTGGCAAAGCGGGCGGCGCGCGACGTCAAGCTCAAGGCGGACGGCTCGCCCGTCTGTTCGGCGGACCTTGCTGCCGATCGTGCGGCCAAGGATGCGCTTGCAGGGCTGCTGCCCGGCTTTCCCGTCGTTAGCGAGGAAACGGCAGGCAGCGTCGCGCCCGACGCTGTCTTCATCCTGCTCGATCCGCTGGACGGCACCCGCGAGTTCCTCGCCGGCGGCGACAGCTACTGCGTGGCGATTGCCGTGGTGCGCGACGGCAGGCCGATCGCCGGTGCCATCGCTGCGCCCGAATTGGGCCGGCTCTGGTTCGCAGGCGAGCACGCCTATGTGCAGGATTTTGCCGCTGACGGCAGTGTGCTCGGTCCGGAGCGTCGCGCCGCGGTGCGCGATCTGCCTGGCGACGGGCCGGTGGTGCTGGTCAGCCGTTTCCACGGCGATGGCCGCAGCGACGACATCGCCAAGCACATGTGCTGCAGCAAGGGCATTCCGATTTCGTCGGCGGTGAAGTTCGGCATGATCGCATCGGGCGAGGCCGATCTGCATGTGCGCTGCGGCCAGACCATGGAATGGGACATCGCCGCGGGCGACGCCATTCTTTCGGCGGCCGGCGGCATCGTACTGACGCTCGACGGGGCGTTGCCGCATTATGGCGTGGCCGAGCGGGAGTTCCGAAACCCACCCTTCGTCGCCGCCTCGAGCGAGGCTCTGGCGCGCAAGGCGATTGCGCGCGATCCGGGCTGCTAGGCTTTCAGCGCGCCACGAAGTGCAGCACCGAAGTCCAGCGGTCCTCGGCCTGCGCCAGCAAACCACCAGCATCCTGCAGGAAGCGACGGCGGTTTTCTGCCGTGCGGAACAGGAAGAGCCGTGAGCCCACGATGGTGAACTGGCTCGGATCGCTGTCGACGGCGGCGCCGTTCGCAACGCCGGTCGGATCGAAGCCGCCGAAGGCCGGCGCATAGATCTCGGGCGCGTCCCGGAAAGCTTCGAGATTGGCCTGCGAGGCAAAGCGCCAGACGATACCGTTCTGAACCAGCTCATAGGCGGATAGCCCGGCCGCAGGCTTGCCGAGGCGATAGGAGACTGGGTCGAAGCCGTTGATCGCGAGACCGGTGCGCAGGTCCCGCTGCATCACCTCGCCCAGACCCGGCAGTTCCGGAAGACCGGCCGGCAGCCCCGGAGTGCTGGCGCGTGCGACCGGGCCGGCACCAGCCAAGGCAAGCAGGCAGGCGGCCGGCAATAGCCAGCCCCGCCTTGTTGCAGCCTTCATCACATCAAATCTTCGCAAGCCCGATTCCCCGCGAGTCGAAACCTCGCAAGCGCATGCTGAGCCTGCTCTGTCTCCGATCTTCACGCCTTGGATAGATTTGCAGCGTATCAAACCCGTTACGGAATTGATTCGTATTCGCCGGGTTTTGCGTTTTTCGCTCCGGGCGAGCGGCGGACAGCCCAGGATCGGCCCGCCTTCCGGCCCATATCGTATCCGTCCGGAGCCGATGGGTCGGACGATCAAACCGCCCTTGGCGCCGGGCATCGGTCTGGCCCCTGTCCGGAGATCTTGTCGATGAACCAGACCCGCCGCACTCTCATAACGGGCGGATTAGCCGTCGCCGGCACGAGCCTGACGGGCCTTTCTGTCCCCGCGCTCGCCCAGGGCCGTGGCAATCAAGGCTACGGCAATCAAGGCGGCTACAACGATCAGCGATCCTTCTCGCAGAACGAGCTTGTCGGTTCCGGCCACAAGTTCTTCGGCAATGTCTCTCGCGGCCTCGCGCTGACGATCGAGGAGGCCGTGCGTCGTTGGGGTGAGCCCAATGGCTATGTGCTCGGTCAGGAGGCGTCAGGCGCCTTCGTCGGCGGGCTGCGCTATGGCGAGGGATCGCTCTACACCCGCAATGCCGGGGACCGTCGCGTGTTCTGGCAGGGGCCCTCGATCGGCTTCGACTTCGGCGGCGAAGGCGCCCGCACCATGATGCTGGTCTACAACCTGCCGGTGGTCGATGCGCTCTACCAGCGTTTCGCCGGCGTCGACGGCTCGGCCTATTTCGTCGGCGGCTTCGGCTTCACGGCCCTGGTCGCCGAAGGCATCACCATCGTGCCGATCCGCACCGGCGTCGGTTGGCGGCTCGGCGTCAACATGGGCTATCTCAAGTTCACGCCCAACGCGACCTGGAACCCGTTCTAGCCTCGCGTTTGGAGCAGGCTCCTGCGCCAGGGGCGTTAGGGCAAATGGCGACATTCTCTGGTCAAGGGGGGGCTGCCATGGCAAGTTCCGCCGCATCCGGTGTTGCGTAGCCAGGAGCCCTGAGCCTTGATCGAAGCCGCTATGCTGTTTGCGCTGGGCTTCCTGTGCGCGAGCCTGCTTGCTCTGGCGGCCGTTCCGGCCCTGTCGCGGCGAGCCGATCGGTTGGCGCGCAAGCGCGCCGAAGCGGCCTTTCCTCTGTCCCTCGCCGAGATCGCTGCCGACCGCGACCATCTGCGGGCGGAGCTCGCGTTGCGGATGCGCGCCGTCGAGCAGGAGGCCGAGCGCGGCTTCGCCGCCAAGGCCGGCGCGATGCAGGAACTCGGCCAGCGCGACATGGCGATCGGGCGGCTGGAGCGCGAGCGTGGCGAGCGCGATGAGCGGATCGGGGGACTCGAAAGCGAGTTGGGTTCGACGCGAAATGCGCTCGACGAGACCCGCGCGGCCCTCGAGAAGGAACAGGCCGGCCATGCCGGAACAAGCGCGAGCCTGGAAAAGCGCGTCGTCGATCTGGCGAGCCTCGAGAAAGAGCTCGCGGAGACCAAGGCTGTGCTGACGAGTACGGGCGCGAATCTCAGCGCACGCGATGAGGAACTGAAGCGCCAACGTGAGACGGTGGAGCAGACCGAGGCGAAGCTGGCCGGGCGCGAGACCGAGCTCGCAGCCAGCCGCGATGCCCATGGGGCGCTGCGCGTCTCGCAGGTCGAGGACCGGACGCGGATCATGGTGTTGCAGGGCGAGCGCGACCAGCTCGCCGCACGCGTCGCCGCGCTTGATGAGCAGCTTTCGCGCAGCGCAGCGGCGCTGGCGAAAGAGTCGCAGGATAGCGAGCAGGCGCTGGCCGCCGCTCAGGAGGAGTTGGCGGTCGCCCGGGCCAAACACCAGAAGGAGGTCGTCGTGGTGCAGGAGAGCCGTGACAGCCAGATCGAGGTGCTGCGCGCCGAACTCGGGAGGTTAGAAGCCGCGCTGAACCAGGGCCGGGAGGAGAGGGAGCGGCTGCGCGAGGAAATCTCCGAGCTGCGCAAGGCCGGCTCCAGCGAGCCGCAGGACCATGCGGTGTTGCGCCAGGAGATCGTGCGGCTCGCCGACCGGCTGATGAGCTTGCCGCCGAAGCAGGAAGCGGCGGAATAGCGTTCCCCTTTTCCGGCCGATGCTCTAGGAAGCGGGCTTCCCGGCGCGCATGCGCTTCCTGAATGGTTTTCAAGCCCCGTGACCGACAGCCATTTCGATCTTCTCTGCCTGGGCGAGCCGCTCGGCGAGTTCAATGCGACCCGTGCCGAGACCGGGGCCTTCCTGTTCGGGCATGGCGGCGACACCTCGAACTGCGCGGTGGCGGCGGCCCGGCAGGGCATGTCTGTCGGCTATCTCGGGGCTCTGGGCGACGACGCTGCCGGCCATTCGCTGCGCGCGCTGTGGAAGCGCGAGGGTGTGGACGATACCCATGTCCCGACGCATCCGAGCGCGCCGACCGGGCTCTATTTCGTCGATCACGGCCCTTCCGGCCATGTCTTTTCCTATCTGCGCGCCGGCTCCGCCGCGAGCCTCTACGGCCCGCGCGACCTGCCGCATGACGCCATCCGCTCCGCCCGCATCGTCCAGGCGTCCGGCATCAGCCAGGCGATTTCGGCGAGCGCCTGCGATGCGGTTTTCGAGGCCTTCGACATCGCCCGCAAGGCCGGTGTCCTGACGGCTTACGACACCAATCTACGCCTCAAGCTCTGGCCGCTGACGCGCGCCCGCGCCATCATTCACGCCGCCTGCGGCATGGCCGATATCGTGCTGCCTGGCCTCGATGATGCGACGCAGCTCACCGGACTCAACAATCCTGACGCCATTGCCGATTACTATCTCGGCCTCGGCGCGCGGGTCGTGGCGCTGACGCTTGGCCATGAGGGCTCGCTGGTGGCGACGCCGGTGCGGCGCGAGCGCTTTCGGCCGATCAAGGTCAATGCGATCGACGCCACTGGCGCGGGCGACTGCTATGATGGCGCCTTCCTGGCTGAATATCTGCGCACGGGCGATGCCTTTGCCGCCGGCGCCTATGCCAATGTCGCCGCGGCGCTCTCGACTCAAGGCTATGGCGCGGTGGCGCCGCTGCCGAGCCGCGCCGATGTCGAGGCGCGCATCGCGGCCGAGGCGCAAGGCTGATGACCGTTCCGGTGCTGCCGCAGGCGGGCGAGCTGCTCGCCCGCTACGATGTGCTGATCAGCGACGTGTGGGGTGTCGTCCATGACGGGCTCTGGGCGCTGGAGCCGGCCTGCACGGCGCTCGCCGCGTTCCGTGCCGGCGGCGGCACGGTCGTGCTGCTGTCGAACGCGCCGGCCCCCTCCGAACAGGTCGCGACGCTGCTCGACAAGAAGCGCGTGCCGCGGGAGGCCTGGGACCGGCTCGTCACCTCCGGCGACGTCACACGCTCTCTGATCGCCGAAAGCCATCACCGCCTCGTCTATCATATCGGCTGGGAGAGCGACCGCTCCGTCTTTGCCGGGCAGGATGTCGAGCTGGTGGACGAGGAGAGAGCTGACATCGTCGTCGCGACCGAGCTCTTCGACTATCGCACCGAGCAGCCGGAGCAGTATCGCCCGCTGCTGAGCCGTTTCGCGGCGCGCGGCCTGCCTTTCGTCTGCGGGAACCCCGATCTCGTCGTGCATGTCGGCGAGGATCTGCTGCCCTGTGCCGGGGCGCTGGCGCTGATCTATGAGGAGCTCGGCGGCTCGGTCGCCTGGGCGGGCAAGCCGTATCGCCCAGCCTATGATCTCGCGCTCGCCGCCGCTGCCGAGGCGCGCAAGGGCCAGGCCGTGGAGACCGGCAGGGTGCTGGTGATCGGCGATGCCGTCCGGACCGACCTTGCGGGCGCGCGCATGATGGGCTTCGACAGCCTGTTCATCGCCGGCGGCATCCACCGCGACGAGACGATGAACGATGGCGCGGTCGATCCGGCAGGGCTCGCCAAGGTGCTCCAGGGCCTGCCTGTCCAGCCGGTCGCAGCGATGGCGGCGCTCGCGTAAGGCTAAAATGCCCGCGACCGGCGTGACCGGTTCGTTACGATGACCTGCTACCTTGCGGCACGCGTGATCTGTTTCACGATCGCGGCCTGCAGGGAGGTCAATGAGAATGCCTGTTCTTCCGCGCATCCTGCGGGGTGCCACGCTCGCAGCGGGCCTGTGTCTCGTGGCGCTGGTTCCCTTGCGGGTGCAAGCCGCCGAACCGGACGTCGCAACCATCGAGAAGCTCGTTCCCGAGCTGGAGAAGCAGGTCGCGGCCGGGATGCAGGCCTTCTCGGTTCCCGGCGTCGCGATCGGGATCGTCCATGACGACAAGCTGATCTACAGCAAGGGCTTCGGCGTGCGCCGCGCAGGCGAGACCGCCCCCGTGACCGCCGACACGATCTTCCAGGTGGGCTCGACGACCAAGGCCTTCTTCGCGACCACGCTGGCGCAGGCGGTGGATGCTGGAAAGCTGAAATGGTCGGATTCGGTGGCGGACCGCCTTCCTGAGTTCCAGCTTGCCGACCCTTGGGTCAGCCGCGATTTCCGCGTGCTCGACCTCGCCGCGCAGCACAGCGGGCTGACACCCTACGTCAATGACGGGCTTACCTTTCTCGGCTTCGACAAGGCGACGCTGATCCGCTCCCTGCGGGTCGCACCGCAGACCGGCATCTTCCGCTCGGATTTCCGCTATCTCAACATCCCGCATCTGGCCGGTGGCGAGATCGTCGCGGCGGTCAATGGCGAGCGAAGCTGGTTCGTTTCGCTCAAGCGGACCCTGCTCGATCCGCTCGGCATGACGGCGACCACGATGACGCCCGAGGCCATCGAGACGGCCGAGAACCATGCCACCGGCCACCGGCTCGACGACAAGCCCGTGCCGATCCCGTTCCACGCAGCCTTTCCCTACGCCATGGGTCCGGCCGGAGCGCTAAACTCCAACGTGCCCGACATGGCCAAATGGCTGCGCTTGCAGCTCGGACGCGGTCAGTTCGGCGGCAAGATCATCGTCTCGGAGGGGAACCTCGACGTGACCTGGACGCCACGCGTCTCGCTGGGGGAACGGCTGAGCTACGCCGTGGGCTGGTGCGTGCTGGCGACCCCGCATGGCCGCGTGATCTGGCATAATGGCGGCACCAGCGGCTTCGGCGCCCATGTCGGCTTCCTGCCCGACGCCAAGACTGGCATCGTCATCCTGACCAATATCGATGCGCCCGGCTTGGCGGATTCGCTGGGGCAATGGTTCTACGACCGGGTGCTCGACAATCCCCCGGTCGACAATGTCGCGCTCGGCGCCGCTGCGGATCGCAAGCAGCGCGAGCAGGCGCGTCAGGAGCACCTCGTGACCGGGCCGCTGCCAGCCGATGCCAAGGCCCTCGAAGGCAGCTATGTCTCGCCGATCCTGGGAACGGCGACGGTCTCGCTGAATGGCGGGCGGCTGCAGGCGGTGCTGGAGCGCACGGAGGTGCGGCTCGTGCTCGATGCCGGGCGTGACGATTCGAGCCTCTTCGCCGTGCGCATCGCGGCTGAGGGCGGTTATGCGCCCATCGTCGCGATCACCGGCGACAGCCCCGTGGCAACGATCCGCTTCGAGCGCGACCCGGTCGGACGGGTGACGGGCTTCCGCTTCCTCGACCCGACGCTGCCTCACAGCTTCACGCGACAGGAGGCCGAGTGATGATCGTTCGAAATCGGCTTACCACCGCCCTGATCGCATCGGCGGTTCTGGTCGCCAGTGCGGAGGCCGTCCGGGCGGCGCCTGCCGCCGCGGCTCCAGCCCTCGTCCTTTCCCGCGAACTGCCCGTCCATCAGGCGAAGTCGCTGATCCGCGACTTCTTCAAGAACCTCGCGGATGATGACGACGATGGCTTCGTCCATGACGACCATTACGACTGGCAGGCCTATCGCGACTCGACCTCGCGCAAGGAGCGGGTGCGGGACTATCTGCGCATGCAGAACGAGATGCAGAAGGACGCCTTTCGCGCGCAGAAGAACGCCCAGAAGGAGATGATCAAGCGCCAGCGCGGCTGGTAGCGATCACGGCTCGACGATGTCGCGGATCAGCCCGTCGAGCGGGCGGAAGGAGAAGCGCACGCTCGACCGGCCGGGCGGCACGGCGACGGCCCGGAACAGCACATTGGCGCGCAGAAGGTCGGTCGGCTGTCCGTTGACCTCGACGCGCCACCAGTGATGCCAGACGTCGTTGAGCACGAGATAGCCACCGCGCGGCGCATCGACGTCCAGTGTCACGCTCGTGGTGCCGTAGTCGCGGATCGCGACGGTGCCGGAGCCTGCTGGTCCCGCGGGGATCGGTGGCATGTCGCGATCGAGCAGGACGGTCTGGCGCGGGTCGAAATTCTGCGGCCACTGGCCGGTAGCGAGGATCGTGTCGAAATCGACCTTCTGCGCTTGGGTGACCAGTAGCGCGCGCGGCAGGGCGCGCGGGTTCTCATAGACATAGGCGTCGGCGGTGCGGGCGATCTGGCGCAGGTCGCCGGGCTTCAGCTTCGGGTCGATCTGCTCGATCGGCACGCCGGTCGCGATGAAGCGCAGCCCCAGCATATCGGCCAGCAGCGAGCGATAGCCTGGCATCAGGGGCGAGAAGGTCCGCTGGTCGGGCAGGGCGACATGGTCGCCCGCGCCGGTCGCCTTGCTGTAGAGTCCGAGCCTGAGCGGGTTGTAGCCCAGCGTGTTGTCGAGCTGGTGGACGAGGCTGGCATTCGGCCAGTGGAAGTCGATGGCGGCGAGCTCAATGCGGTCGCGCCGGTCGGGCGCGGCGGTGCGCGCGGTCTCGCGCTTCAGCAGGGCGATGGTTTCGTTGGTGCTGTCGTGGCGCAGCACATCGTAGCGCTGCGGGGGAAGCGCGGTGGATTCGTTCGGGCCGTTGTTGACCGAGAGGTCCACGATCATCATCACGGCGAGCACGATGCTCGCGGCGAGCCCTGACCCTTGCCGCGCCAGCCCATAGGCCGTGACAAGGGAGCCGAGCACGAGGGCGCCGCAGAGTAGCGTGACCACGCCTGCCGAAAGGGCGACGGGCACGCGACCGATGGTCCAGGCGAGCCAGCCGGCGAGACCGAAGAGGCCGGCGAAGATCAGCACCTCGAGGGCGATCTGCCACCAGCGGCCCCGCGGGGCGGTGCCCGACATCACAAGATGCGTGAGGTAGCCGCCGATGATCGAGAGCAAAGCACCGAGGATGAAGAGCGCGTCGGCCGGGCGGCGATAGAAGTTCACGCCCGGTAGTTCGAACAGCAGCCGGAAGCCGGGCGTGTAGCGGCCGAGCGCGTAGACGAGCACGATCAGCGCGGCGACCGTCAGCGCCGCGATCTCGCGCCGCCAAAGGGCACCGCGTACTAGCCCTACGGTCAGGATGAGGCCCATCGGCAGCAGGCCGAGATAGAGTTGGCTCATGTTGCGGGCGAGGTAGAGGTCGAGCGGGCCGAAGCGCGCCTCCCAGGCTGGGCTCGGCGCTCCCCAGAAATTCACGAGCGGTCCGGCCGCGCCATAGAGATTGGCGATGAGGCCGGTGAGCAGTGCGGCAGGATGGAGCGAGCCCTTGCCGGCCCCGGCGAGGTCGATGACGGGCCGGTTCGATTCCTGCGCGATGAAGGCGGTCAGCGCGATCGGCACCGTGGCGACGAGGATCGCGCCGAGCGTGCCGGCCAGAAGCGGCAGCAGGCTGCTGCGGAACGCGCGCCAGGGGCTGCGTGCCATCAGGATCGCGGCGATGACGAGGAAGGTCAGGACATAGACGCCGATCAGCGCCACCTGATCGCGCCCCAGCACCATGAAGCCGGAGACCATGCCGGCGGCGAAGCCATAGAAGACCGAGCCGCGCTCCAGTGCGCGGGAAAGCAGGAAGAGGGTGACCGCGAAATAGCCGAGGCTGAGCACCTGCCCGACATGCTGGATGCGCCAGGCTGCGGCCGCGCCGAAGGCGAAGGAAAGCGCTGCGACGACGGCTCCGGCCGGATGCCAGCCGCGATCGCGGAAGACGAGGACGATCGACAGGGCGCCTGCGAGCAGCGTGCCGAGCACGGCGCCGTCACTCCAGCGGAAATCGGGAACCGGGTTCAGCGCCGCGATCAGCGCGAAGGGCGGCGAGAAGATCAGCGATTGCGGATCGGCGATCTGGGGCGAGCCCGAGAAGACGTAGGGCGTCCAGAAGGGCGAGAGGCCCTTGTGCCAGGCGTCGGCCAGGAACTGGAGCTGCGGGTGAAAATGCGCCTTGGCATCCCAGGGAATGGTGACGGCGCCCGAGAGCCAGGGCCAGGACAAGGCGAGCCAGCCGAGGGCGACGATCAGGAAGACGCTGGCCAGCGGCCAGCGCTTGGGCGCAGCGTCGGGGAGGGCGGCTGCGGGCTCCGGCATCAGCCTGGCCTGATCGCTGCCGCACCCATGACGAGCGCTAGTCCTTCGGTGCGGCGCGCGCCATCAGCGCGTCCATGTCGATGAAGTGGCCGGCGCGGTCGCGCTTGGAAGCGAGGTAGCGGACATTGTGGGCGGTCGGCCGGCCGAGCACGCGCTGGCTCGCCGCGACCTCGAGGCCCGCCGCTTCGATCGCGCCGATCTTCTGCGGGTTGTTGGTCAGCGCCACCACGCGCGTGATGCCGAGCTGCTTCAGCATCGTCGCCGCGAAGTCGAAATGGCGCTGGTCGAGATCGAAGCCGAGAACTTCGTCGGCGTCGTAGGTGTCCCAGCCCTGGCTCTGCAGCTTATAGGCGCGCATCTTGTTGGCGATGCCGTTGCCGCGGCCTTCCTGGTCCAGATAGAGCAGGACGCCGCCGTCATTCTCCGCCATCCACTGCACGGTCTCGCGCAGCTGGTCGCCACAGTCGCACTTCAGCGAGCCGAAGAGATCGCCGGTCAGGCAGGCGGAATGCAGGCGCACCGGCACGGCGGCGTCGAGATCCGGCTTGCCGACGATGATCGCGACCTGATCGCGCAGGCCTTCGCCGCCGCGGAACACGACGAACTCCGTCTCGGGTGCGCCTTCCAGCGGTACCGGCGCGCGGCCGACGATGTGGAGCGAGGCGGCCTGCTCGGCGCGATAGCCGCCGATGGCGGTGATGCCGACCTCGACAAGCGGCTCGCCGGCAATGGCGGCAGGCTCGATCGGCACAAGGATGGCGGCGGGCAGCACGAGTGAGAGCCGCGCCAGCTCCAGAGCGGCCTCGTCGAGCGCAGAAGCCGGGGCGACCGGCGCGTCCATGCGGCTGTCGATCTTCAGGGCGAGCGTCTCGATGCGCTCGAGGTCGATCGTGGGCAGGGCGAAGATGCCGGCCTCGCTGCGCGCCTTGGCGCCAAGCCGGCGCAGACGCGGGGCGCTGAGGACGAGATGGCCGTCGCCGTGAGCGAGTTGATCGACGCGCTGCGCCAGATCGGCATCGGCGAGTTCCGCCGAGACGGCCAGAGCAAGCGCATCGCCGTCCCGCAGCAGGACAGGGCGGCCGGCACGGAACTCGGCGATCGCCCGGTCAACCTTCACGAGAGCGGTTTCCAGGGCAGGGCCGAAGAGGGTACGCGACTCAGGCATCGAAAGTCCGTCAATTTGGGCCGGAGGGAGCGGCCGGGGGAGCATCGGGGGCACCGTTGGACAAACGATATAGGCGTTCTGCGCCCGCCCTGCCAGCAACGCCCCGCTCCGATGCCGGTTCCGTTATCAGAAAAGCGGCGAACAGGTGAATAGTCGCCGCTCTTTAGAAGAGCCGTTCGCCATTCACTGTCAGCATAGTAAACTCCACTCTCTGAGCATCAGATGAATGCCTTTCCCGACGGCGGACGGAGGAGATGTCCCTATGTCGCAGGAGATCACGCCGGGCAGCCCCTACAGCCCCGTTGCCCGCACCTTGCATTGGATCATCGTGATCGCCGTCTTCGGGATGATCCCGGTCGGCCTGACCATGAGCTATCGGGGCAATGTGCTCGACTTGTGGGACGGGCTGACCAACTCGCTTTATAGCGGTCACAAGTTGTTGGGATTCCTGGTGTTGTGGCTGATGGTGGGGCGGCTCGCCTATCGGCTCCTGCATGGCGCTCCACCCGATGTGCCGACGCTGGCGTGGTGGGAGAAGGCGGCGTCGCATCTCGTCCATTGGCTGCTCTACGGGCTGCTGCTGGTCGTGCCGATACTGGGCTGGATCGGCGTATCGCTCTACCCGGCGCTCGACATCTTCGGTCTGTTCAACCTGCCGGCGCTGACGCAGCCCAATGAGGACGCCGCCAAGCGCGTGCTCGACATCCACGGCAAGCTTGCGCTGACGCTGGGGGCGCTTGCGCTATTGCATATCGCCGCGGCGCTCTATCACCGCCTCATCCGCAGGGACGGCGTCATGCGCCGGATGTGGCCGGGGCTTGGCTAGACTGGCCGTGCCCAGAGGTCCTGATGGCCGATGCGGGCGGATTGCGCGGCACGGCGCGCGACCAGCCATTCGGCCAGGGCTGAGGGCTCGATCCGCCCCGTCTCGCCGACCGCACCGGCGGTGTCTTCGGCCAGCGCCAGGCGAAGCTCGGGATGGCGATCGTCGAGCACCCAGCTGCTGTCGCCCGTCGAGATGGCGAAGCCCGATTTGCGGAAAGCCTCGGCCATGAGCTCGCAGGCATCGGGGCCTGTGGCGGGGCCGAAGCCCTTGTCGCGGTGCTGATGTTCGGCGAAGGCGGCGGCAATGCCGGGATCGGCCGGATGCGCCGGCTGCCATTCCTCGCGGCCGTCGCAGGTGAGCGCGGCGTAGAGCGGCAAATGCTGGCTCGCGAGCGCGGCGACGAAGCGTTCGAGCCAGCGCTTCGAGGTCAGATCAAACAGGGCCGCGGCTGTGACGAGGTCAGGCTGCCAGCCCAGCACCCATTCGAGATCCTTGTTCAGATCGACCCGGCGCGTGTCGACGGTGATCGACTTGCCGTTCTTGGCAAGGACGAGTTCCTCGCCCTGTTCGCGGGCTTCGTCCGCCCAGCCCACGAGGCGCTCACGTGCGATCGAAAGCAGCCCGGAATCATGATCGACCAGCGTCCAGTGCTGCCGGTCCGGCAGGGCGGCATAGGAGGCGCGCAGATTCGAGCCCGCGCCGCTGCCGAGATCGAGCACGGAAAGCGACGGCTTCTCAGCGAAATAGGCGCCGACCGCGGCCAGCACCTGCGGATTGCGCGCCGCATGATCGGCCGGCTCACGCAGAGCCAGCCATTCCTGAGAGAAGCCTGTCATCATCCTGCCTTTCGGTCGCGGTCGCCCAGGCAAGCCTGAGCGACGATGCGAGCCGTTTCCTGCCAACGCGGCAGGCTGCCTGCTGTCGCCCACGCGGCGTCGGCGCGTGCCCTGCGTTCGGCGGGCGCATCAATCAGCCTTGCGATCGCCTTGGCAAGTGCCACGGTGTCGCCGGGGGGCACCTTGAGGGCCGCGTCGTCGGGAACTCGGTCAGCGCCGGCGCCGCTCAGCGTGCAGATGACGGGCAGGCCGCGGGCCAGCGCTTCGGTCAGCACCATGCCATAGCCTTCGAACAAGGACGGCATGACGAAAAGATCCGCTTTTTCATAGAGTTCATCGAGCATTCTCGGCCCCACCGCTCCGGCAAGCAAGATGCGATCCGCGAACCCTGCCGCGGCGATCTGGGCGCCAAGCGCGGCGGCTGTCGCGGGAGCATGATCGGGCGAGCCGGCGATGGTCAGGCGCCAGTCGCGATCTGCGACGCTGGCGAGCGCATCGAGGAGAACGTCGTAGCCCTTGCGCGGAATTAGCGAGCCGACGGCGAGGAGGTGCACGGGCTCTGCGTCATCGGTTCCGGCAGCGCGGCGTGCGGGATCGACGCCGGGCTCGGCTGTGACGATGCGATCGGTCGCAACGCCGAAGTCGGCAGCGAGGATGCCGGCCGTCGGGGCGCTGGTCGTAACAGCGTAACGGACGTGGCGGAGTGCGGCGCGTTCGCTGAGGCGCAGTGCCTCGACCCGCTCGGGCGCAAGCCCTGTTTCAAGCGCCAGCGGGTGGTGAACGAGGGCGATCAGACGGTCCGAAAAGCGAGCGGCGAGCGCTTCGGGGAAGGCGCCAAAGGCCAGCCCGTCGACCAGCAGGATGTCGCCATCGGCGGTCGAGGCGAGCAGCTCCTCGGTGCGCGCAATATCGGCAGCGCTCGGGAAGGGAAAGCCTCCCGGCAGCGCCAGATGTCGGGCGTCGATCCCCGCCTCGCGCCATTCCTGCAGCAGACGGCGATCATAGCCGTAGCCGCCGGTGGGCAGGTCGATATCGCCGGGGATGGCGAAGACGATGGTGCTCACGCCAGTGTGCCCTCGTAGCTGGCGCGGGCGAGATCGGTCTCGTGCAGCGTCACGCGGATGCGCGAGAGGCCGCTGCCGTCGGCACCGAGCGCGCCGGACTTCGCTGCCTCGGCCATTGCGTCGAAGATGTGCTTGCAGAGGAATTCGGTGGTGGTCAGCTGGCCTGCAAATTGCGGCAGCGCGTCGAGATTTTGATAGTTGAGCGGCTTCAGCGTCTTCGCCAGCACATCGAGCGCCGCGCCGATGTCGACCACGACATTCTGGCGGTTGAGCGTCTCGCGGAAGAAGGCGACATCGACCACGAAGGTCGCGCCGTGCATGTTCTGCGCCGGGCCGAAGAAGGGATCGGGCAGGGAATGGCCGATCATGATGCGGTCGCGGACTTCGACGGAATACATGAAGTCTCCCGGGGTGGGGTTCAGCGTTCGGATGGGGCGGCAGGTCGGCGGCCGAGCGGCTGCGAGAAACGCAGAAGATAGCCGTCGGGATCCTGAACCAGGAATTGACGCACGCCGACCTCCTCGGCATCGACGCGATACCAGCGTTCCTCCGGGCCGAAGAACAGGGGCCAGCCGGCCTGCGCCAGCGCGGCCAGGAGGACATCGAGATCGTCGACCGTGATCTCGAAATTGATGCCGCGGCCAAAGGGCCGCTCGAGCGGGCCGGTGTCCCAGATATGCGCTCGTTCGGGCGGGCCGGCGCCCCAGGTTTCGAGCATGAAGGCGACACCGTCGCGGGCGATGCTGGCGAAGCCCTGTTCCGGCCGGGCATAGCTGATGGTGAAGCCGAGGATGTCGCGCCAGAAGCGAAGGCTCGTCGCGAGGTCCAAGACGTTGAGCTCGGGGACGAGCTTGGGACGCGGCTCAGTCACTGCCGCGCCTCATAGCGAATCGCGGCAGTCAGGCCAGCGGCGCCGGGAGCGAGCAATTCCGGTATCCGCCGCGGTGCGTCACCGAAGGCGATCTCCTCGCTGATCAGCGCGTCCAGCCGGTCGTCGGCCAGAAGCGCCATGGCGGCTTCGCTCCGGCGGGCATGGCTCCAGCGCGCCCGGCGGGAGCTCGCTACCATCGCGACCTGGGACGAGATGAGCTGGAGCCGGCGCGCATGGAAAGCGCCGCCGAGCGCGGCAGGGACCGTGCCCTCGCCATACCAGCTCAGCTCGACGATGCGGGCTTCGGGACCGGCCGCGGCGATGGCGGTGGCGAGGCCGGATGGCGTCGCGCTGGTGTGGAAGACGAGGTCAGCCTCCTGCGGGGCGGCCTCCGGCAATGCGAAGGCGAAGCCTAGCGCGGCGGCAAGCGCGGCGCGGCCGGGCTCGATGTCGATCAGCGTCACCTCCGCGCCGGGCAGACGTGCGGCAAGCCAGGCGACCAGCAGCCCGAGCACGCCGCCGCCAACCACGACGATCCGGTCGGCCGGGCCGGAGCCGGCGTCCCAATGCGCGTTCAGCGCCGTCTCCATATTGGCGGCGAGGATGGCGCGCCGGGCCGGAACCGCATCGGGCACGGCGATCAGGCTGTCGCGCGGTACGACGAAGCGATCCTGATGCGGGTGCAGGCAGAAAACGTTGCGGCCGCGCATCTCCGCCGGGCCGTCATCGACGCGGCCGACGGCGCTGTAGCCATACTTGACCGGGAAGGGAAAGCTGCCCTCCTGAAAGGGTGCGCACATGCGCTCATGCTCGCAAGCCGGCACACGACCTTCGAAGACGAGCCGCTCGGTGCCGCGGCTGACGCCACTCCACAATGTCGTGATCAGGCAGTCCTCTGGGCCCGCTTCGGGCAGCGAAACCTCATTCAGCAGGCATTCACGGGGGCCCGTATACCAAAGCGCCAGAGCTTTTGCCCTTGCGTTACTCGTGCTTGCCAGCTTTAGCTCCCGCGCCATCTTCATCCGACCCTGTCCGTCCGAGCCTGCCGCCGCTCCATGACCGAGACCGTCACGAACCAGCGCCCCGCTCCGACCACGTTCCCGCAGGCTGCGCAAGAGGCCGCCGCGCCGGTCGGCATGACGCCGGCCGGGCTGCAGGCACAAGCGACGCTGCGCCTGCGGCGCTTCGTCATGCTCGGGCTGAACCTCGCCACGCTGGCCGCTCTGCTCACCGGCCTTGGCGTCGTGCTCGACGCGGGCGGCTGGACGCTGGCGGATGTCGCGATCTTCATGGCCTTCCTCATCGGCGCGCCCTGGTCCGTGCTCGGCTTCTGGAACGCGGTGATCGGGCTCTGGTTGCTGCATGGGCGTCGTGACGGCCTAAAGGCGGTTGTGCCCTTCGTCGAGGTGGGCGAGCGGGCTACGCCGCTCATGCTGCGGACGGCCGTGCTGATGACGCTGCGCAACGAGGATCCGGCGCGAGCTTTCCGCCGGCTCAGGGTGGTCAAGGAAAGCCTCGACGCGACAGGCGAGGGCGTCTGGTTCGACTATTTCGTGTTGTCCGACAGCAGCGATCCCGCTGTGGCCGCGGCCGAGGCGGCGCTGGCGGAAGCCTGGGCGCACGAGATCGGCGAGCCGGCCCGGCTGAGCTATCGCCGCCGCCTCGACAATGCCGGCTTCAAGGCCGGCAACCTGCGCGATTTCTGCGAGCACTGGGGCGAGCGCTACGAGCTGATGCTGCCGCTCGACGCTGACAGCGTCATGGCGGGCGAGAGCATCGTGAAGCTGGTGCGGATGATGCAGGCCCATCCGCGGCTCGGCATCCTGCAGAGCCTGGTCGTCGGCATGCCGAGCCGCTCGGCCTTCGCACGCATCTTCCAGTTCGGCATGCGCCACGGCATGCGGCCCTACACCATGGGCTCAGCCTGGTGGGGCGGCGATTGCGGGCCGTTCTGGGGGCACAACGCGCTCGTGCGGATCGCGCCCTTCCGCGAGCATTGCCATCTGCCGGTGTTGCCCGGCGGGCCGCCGCTTGGCGGCGCAGTGATGAGCCATGACCAGGTCGAGGCAGTGCTGATGCGCCGCGCCGGCTACGAGGTGCGGGTGCTGCCGGTCGAGGGCGGGAGCTGGGAAGAGAACCCGCCGACCATGCTCGACTTCGCCCGGCGCGATCTGCGCTGGTGCCTGGGCAACCTGCAATATCTCAAGCTGCTGAACCTGCCGGGGCTCCAGCCGATGAGTCGCTTCCAGCTGGTCTGGGCGATCCTGATGTTCCTCGGCCTGCCGGCCTGGACGCTGATGATCGCGTTGGCACCTCTCAAGGTGATCGAGGACGGCGCCATCGCGGATTATCCGGTCGTGACGGCTGCCGGGCTCTATCTGCTCTTCCTCGGCCTCTACCTCTCACCGAAGCTCGCCGGCTTCGCCGACATCCTGCTGACGCGCGACGGTGTGCGGCGTTATGGCGGTGCGGTGCGTTTCCTGCTCTCGGCAGGGATCGAGACCGTCTTCGCGTTCCTGCAGGGCGCGGTTTCCAGCTTCCGGACGACGCTGTTCATGATCGGGCTTCCCTTCGGCCGGGCACGTATCGGCTGGAACGGGCAGGCGCGCGATGCCCATGCGCTGTCCTTCGCCACCGCGCTCGCGGGCCTGTGGCCGCATCTGCTGTTCGGCACTTACCTGTTCGCGACGCTCTATGCGCTGTCGCCGGTCGTGCTGCTCTGGTCGCTGCCGTTGACGGTGGGCTATGTGATGGCGGTCCCCTTCGCCATGCTGACGGCGGCGCCTTCGCTGGGGGCCTGGCTCGCGCGGGCAGGGCTCTGCGGCATACCGGAGGATTTCGCGATGCCATATGTGCTGGCCGCGATACGCGATGGGGAGCGGGGATGAACGCCGTCGCCTATCCGAAGGGTACGGTAAAGGCACTCTCGCGCTCCTTGCGCGTCTATCACGGCGACAATGGCCGTCGGGTGGCGATGGACCGGTTCTACGGGGCCTTCCTGGCGCCGGGCGATCTCGCCTTCGACATCGGCGCTCATGTCGGCGATCGCGTCTCCTCCTTCCGCCGGCTCGGCGCGCGCGTCGTCGCGCTGGAGCCGCAGCCGGGGCCGGCTCGCGTCATCCGCCTGATCCATCGGCGGGACCCGCTGGTGATGCTCGTCGAGGCGGCCTGCGGCGACCATGAGGGATCGATCGCGCTCAGGATCAACAGCGCGAACCCGACAGTCTCGACGGCTTCTGCCGCCTTCATCGGCGCTGCGACTGGTGCGAAGGGCTGGGAGGGACAGGTCTGGGACCATGAGATCACCGTGCCTTGCACGACGCTTGACCGGCTGATCATGCGCTATGGCCTGCCGAAGCTGCTTAAAATCGATGTCGAGGGCTTCGAGGCTCATGTGCTGGCGGGGCTGACGCGCGCCGTGCCGGTGATCTCCTTCGAGTTCACGACGATCCAGCGCGACGTGGCCGAGGCGTGTCTCGCCGTGCTGGAGACGCTCGGCGCCTATCGCTTCAATGTCTCGCTGGGCGAGAGCCAGCGGCTGGAACTGCCCGAGCCGGTCGGCGTTGAGGCGATGGGCTCGTATCTGCGCGGCCTGCCTCACGCGGAGAATTCGGGCGATGTCTACGCTATTCTGCACCACTGAGAACGACGCCTCATGAGGTGCTCGCGTCTGCGCGCCGTCGCCTTCCTCACGCTCTTCGCCTCAGTCGCCTTCCTGGCCGCGCCGACGCTCGCCGCGGATGACCTCGCTGTCGAGGTGAAGAACGAATCCGAGCCGGTGCTCTGCGCCGAGAAGGACAACGTCACCGTCAAGATGGTCTCGCCGCAGGTGCGCCGCTTCCAGATCGAGGCGGCGCATCCGGCCTATATCGCCGGGCTCGTGCGCGACAACTGGGATGCCGACTGGACGAATTGCGACATGAAGGGCGATCCGTCCTTCGCGCCGCCGACGCCGCCGCGCCGCATCACCTTCTGGGAAACCATCGAATACTGGCTGGTCGGCTACACCTTCCCGAGCTTCTGGCGGCCGGCGGAGGCGACTTTCCGCGTCGGCGATAGGGTCGAGAAGGGCTTACATCTCGTCCAGCTCTGGAAGCTCGGCAAGGACAAGTCCTATGAGGTGCTGGTGGTCTATCCGCAGGATGGCTACTGGCGCGTCCGGCCGCTGCCGCCGCAGCATCTCGGCTTCTCCTCCTACGGCTCCTCCTTCCTTTTCGGGCCGATCGAGCAGGAGGGGCGGCCAGTGGTGAATATCCGCGAGATCGAATTCGACCCGAAGACTCTGTCTTTCAAGCTCTCCTTCAAGGACGGCAATGCCGGCACGCTCAGGCTCGCCGATGTCGACGAGAACCGCATGGTGCTCGATGCGGTGCTCGACAAGCCGATCGCCGACGGCAAGGGCTTCCTGGCGCTGCGCTCGATGTACATCACCGAGTTCAACAACGACGTCGCCCGCATCGCGTTGCGCGAGCCCGGCGCGAAGGGCTGGCGCGAGGAGCCGCTGATGCCGTTCCAGGGGGGCAAGGCGACCGACATCTGGATGGGACGCGCCACGCATTCGCGCCACAACACCTCCTCGCCCGATATGGTGTTCCGGCGTTTTTCTGCCGATCCGAACCCGCCGCCAAAGGCGGACGGGAAGCCTTAGCGGCAAGGAGGCACTGCCGTCATTGCGAGCGCAGCGAAGCAATCCAGGGGACTGAGTGAACCGTTCCACCCAGTCCTCTGGATTGCTTCGTCGCTTTGCTCCTCGCAATGACGGAGGTCGACGCTCATCCGGAACGCATCCCCTCCCTGTCGCGTTGCGGCATGACGTGGGCGGCGCATCGCGCTAGCTTGGCCCACGACCGATACCGATCAGCCTACAGGACTGCCATGCCGCGCTTCGCCGCCAATCTCTCGATGATGTTCACCGAATGGGACTTCCTCGATCGCTTCAAGGCGGCCTCGGAGGCCGGTTTCGAGGCGGTGGAGTTCCTCTTCCCCTATGAGCACAGCCCCGAGCAGGTCGGGCTCGCGCTCGCCGGCGGCGGGCTTCAGCAGGCGCTGTTCAACCTGTGGCCGGGCGATTTCGCCAAGGGCGAGCGCGGCATCGCCTCGCTCGTCGGTCGCGAGGATGAGTTCCGCGCCTCGGTCGACAAGGCGCTACCCTATGTCCACGAGACTGGCGTTAAGAAGCTGCACATGATGGCGGGGCTCGCCGATCCCAAGGATCCCGTGGCGCAGAAGACCTATCGCGCCTCGCTGGCCTATGCCGCGGACAAGCTTGCCGAGCATGGCGTCGAGCTCCTGCTGGAGCCGATCAACGGCAAGGACATGCCCGGCTATTTCCTCAATGATTTCGACCAGGCGGCGGCCTATGTGCGGGAGTCCGGTCGGCCGAATGTGCGCTTGCAGTTCGACATGTATCATTGCGAACTGATCCACGGCGACGTCTCGGCTCGGCTGAAGGCGCTCTATCCGCTCGTCGGCCACGTCCAGATCGCCCGCGCCAATGGCCGCTATGAGCCGGACGCCTCGGGCCCGGATTATCCCACGCTCTTCGCGGAGCTCGACGCGCTCGGCTATGACGGCTTCGTCGGCTGCGAATACCGGCCGGAGCGTGGCACGCTGGAGGGACTCGGTTGGTTCGCCCCCTGGCGGAAGCCCGTCTGATGCGTCCGCCGTCGATTAGCTACCCGGTGCTGGTTGCCGATGTCGGCGGGACGAACTGCCGGCTTTCGCTGGTCGCCGATCCGGAGAGCCCGCACCGGCCGCTCGCAAGGTTCGGAACGGGCAGCCATCCCACGGCTGAAGCCGCCTTCTCCGCGTTCCTGTCCGAGGTGCCGGAGAAGCCGCGCTCGGCCGTGATCGCGGTCGCAGGCCCGCTCGACGGCCGGCAGGCGCAGCTGACCAATGCCGTGTGGAGCTTCGACGGGCCACGCATCGCTGCGGCGCTAGGGCTGACGCAGGGGCTGCTGGTCAACGACTTCGAGGCGCTGGCGGCATCGCTTGCGGTGCTTGGCCCAGATGATGCGGTGACGCTGGTCGAAGGCCAGCCGGACCCCCAAGGTGTGCGGCTGGTGCTCGGCCCCGGCACGGGCTTCGGCGCGGCCGCGCTGTTGACGCATGGCGAGCGCGGCATGCTTATCCCGACCGAGTCGGGCCATATCGGGATCGGCCCGGAAGACCAGACGGAGCACCGGATCTGGCCGGCGCTGAGCAACGGCGTGCCGCGGATGACCGTCGAGCATCTCCTGAGCGGGAGCGGACTGGTCCGTCTGCACAAGGCCGTGGTGCTGACCTCCGGCACGCCAGCGCCCGAGGTGAGTGCGGCCGATGTGGCCCGCCTCGCGCAGGATGGCGACCCGGGTGCGCTGATGACCGTGGTCTGCTTCTGGCGCCTTCTGGCGCGGGTGGCGGGCGATCTCGCCCTGGTCTTCAAGGCGACGGGCGGCGTCTTCATCGCCGGCGGTATCGCGCCGCATCTTCTGCCGCTGGTCGACAGGGCCGCGATTCGCACGGTTTTCACCAGCAAGCCGCCGATGGAAGAGTTGGCGGGGAGCTTTCCGCTGCATGTCGTCACCGCGCCGGACGCAGCCGAGCAAGGTCTCGCCGCGATCGCGGGCAATCTCCACCGTTTCGGCCTCGACGATCCGAAGCGGCTGTGGTTTGGCTGAGCGCATAGCTTAGCCAAGCCGCCCAAAGGTCCGCGTGCAGCCCATCCATTCGATCCAGGTTCTGCGCGCGCTCGCGGCCTTCATGGTCGCGATCCATCATGTCCAGCCTGACGCTGCGGTGGTAGCGGAGCGGTTCGGTCTGAGCTTCAGCCGCAGCGACCTGCTGCCCTGGATGGCGGGCGTCGACATCTTCTTCGTCGTCTCCGGCTTCATCATGGTCCATGCTTCGCAGGAGCTATTCGGGCAGGCAGGGGCCTCGTCTGCCTTCCTGAAGCGGCGGCTGGCGCGCATCGTACCGATCTACTGGGCGACGACGACGCTCTTCCTGCTGATCGGCCTCGCGATTCCGGCCGTGCTGAACTCCGGCACGCCGAGCCTGGCGCAGATCCTCGGCTCCTATCTGTTCTGGCCGGTCGTCTCGACACAGGGGCTGGTGCAGCCGGTTTATTCGCTCGGCTGGACGCTGAATTACGAGATGCTGTTCTACGTCCTCTTCGCCACGGGGCTCGCGCTCCCGGCGCGTTGGACGCTGCCGGCCGTCACTATCGTGCTGGCTCTGCTGGTTGGGGCCGAGACGTTCGCGGGTCCGCTATCCTTGCCCTTCGGTTTCTGGGGGCAGCCGATCGTGCTGGAATTCGCGGCCGGCATGGGGCTTGCCGTTTTGCGGCAGAAGGGGCTGCGCCTGCCCGGCGTCCTGCGCATCGCTGTGGCCGCGGCCGGTGTCGCGTTGCTGTTCGCTGCGGCGCATCTGCCGGGCACTGACGGTCCGTGGAGCAGCGTGCTGTGGCGGGGTGGAGCAGCCGTGTTGCTGATGCTGGCCGCCGGCTGCGGGCGGGAGGGCGTCAAGCCGCCGAAGCCGGTACGCGCGCTGGCGGCGGTTGGTGATGCTTCCTACGCGCTCTATCTCGTGCACCCCTTCGTTATCCGGGGGCTGCGCGAGGTGGCACTGCGGATCGGGCTGGCTTCGCCCACGCTCTATATCGTGCTGGCGCTGAGCGGGGCCGTGCTGGCCTCGGTGCTGATCTATCGCTTTTTCGAGAAGCCGGCGACGCGGCTCGCACGGCGCTGGTTGGGAGGGTGACGTGCACCGTCATGCTCGGGCTTGACCCGAGCATCTCTGAAACCAGTGCATTCTCGTCATGAGATTCTCGGGTCAAGCCCGAGAATGACGCGCAGAGGTCAGCTCAGCTTCATACCCTTGAGTGACTGACCGACCACTCCACCATCCTTGCGTCGCTGAGCGCGCTTCGCCTTGATCGCCTCGGCGTGCTCGGGCTGCGGGTAGTAGCCGCGCTCCATGATCTCGAGCGAGTATTCCTCGTAGGTGAGGCCCAGCGCCTCAGCCTTCTCCTGGCGGCGGATCGCGACCTCGCGCGGCTTCTTCCAGGCCCGGCGATGGGCGAAGCGCCAGTCGAAATAGCGGCCGATATTGCCCTTGCCCGTTTCCGAACGCGGTTTGCGCTCCTTCAGCGGCGGGCCGCCATTGTGGCCGATTCCGATGGGGCGCAGGCGGGCTGAAGGCATGGCTGGCTTTCGACTTGGGCGCGAAGGCCCAGAATAGGGGCGTTGCCGGCACTCGCAAGCGGCATGCCATGCCTGGCGGGCGTGACAGCAGCGCTCCCGCGGTCTATCCCGCTCGCCAGTTAACAGGATGAGCCATGGCCCCCTTGCTCCATCTGCGCGACGTCGCGCTCACTTTCGGCGGACAGCCGCTGCTCGAAGCCGCCGAAATCGCGGTCTCGGCCGGCGAGCGCGTCTGCCTCGTGGGCCGCAACGGCTCGGGCAAGTCGACCTTGCTCAAGATCGCTGCGGGCATCGTCGAGCCTGATCATGCCGAGCGCTTCGTCCAGCCCGGTGCGACCATCCGCTATCTGCCTCAGGAGCCGGATTTCACCGGTTTCGACACAGCGCTCGCCTATGTCGAGGCGGGGATGGGGCCGGGCGACGACGCCTATCGCGCTCAATATCTGCTGACCGAACTCGGCCTGACCGGGCAGGAAAACCCGGCCTCCATGTCGGGCGGCGAGGGGCGCCGGGCGGCGCTCGCGCGCGTGCTGGCGCCGGAACCCGACATCCTGCTGCTCGACGAGCCGACCAACCATCTCGACCTGCCTGTCATCGAATGGCTGGAGCAGGAGCTGAAATCGCTGCGCTCGGCCATGGTACTGATCAGCCACGACCGGCGCTTCCTCACCTCGCTGTCGCGAGCGACGATCTGGCTCGATCGCGGCGTGACGCGGCGGGCGGAGAGGGGCTTTGGCGAGTTCGAAGCCTGGCGCGACGAGGTGCTGGCGCAGGAGGAACTCGACCGCCACAAGCTCGACCGCAAGATCGCTCGCGAGGAGGATTGGCTGCGCTACGGCGTCAGTGCGCGGCGCACGCGCAACCAGCGCCGGCTGGGCGAGCTGCATGCGCTGCGCGATCAGCGCCGCACGGCCCGCGCCGCGCAGGGCAATGTCCGGCTAGAGGCCAGCGAGGCGCAGACCTCCGGGAAGCTCGTCATCGAGGCCGTGAACGTTTCCAAGGCCTATGGTGACAATGTCGTGGTCCGCGATCTGTCGCTGCGCGTGGCGCGTGGCGATCGGATTGGGCTCGTCGGGCCGAACGGCGCCGGCAAGACCACGTTGATCAACCTGCTGACGGCAGCGCTCAAGCCCGATTCCGGGAGGGTGAAGCTCGGCACGGCGCTGGAGATGGTGACGCTCGACCAACGCCGCGAGAGCCTCGACCCGGCGACGCCGCTGGGCGATGCGCTGACCGGCGGCGGCTCGGACCAGGTCATGGTCGGCGGCGAGCCGCGCCATGTCGTCTCCTATATGAAGGACTTCCTGTTCCAGCCGATCCAGCGCGGCACGCCGGTCGGCGCGCTGTCCGGCGGCGAGCGCGGACGATTGATGCTGGCCCGCGCTCTGGCCAAGCCCTCCAACCTGCTGGTGCTCGACGAGCCGACCAACGACCTCGACCTCGAAACCCTCGATCTGCTGCAGGAGCTACTGGCCGATTATCAGGGCACGGTGCTGTTGGTCAGCCACGATCGCGACTTCCTCGACCGCGTCGTCTCGGCCGTGTTGATTTCGGATGGCGACGGCGTCTGGACCGAGTTCGCCGGCGGCTATTCCGACATGCTGGCGCAGCGCGGGCGCGGCGTCGGCGCGAAGGTGAGGGTGGTCGAGAAGGCTCCCGCCGCGGCGCCGAAGCCTGCTGCCTCCGCGCAGCCTGCGCCGGCATCGAAGCGCAAGCTCTCCTTCAACGAGAAGCACGCGCTGGAGACGCTGCCGGGCAAGATCGATGCGCTGCAGAATGAGGCCGCCAAGCTCAACGCAGCGGTCGCCGGCGATCTCTACACGCGCGATCCGAAGCTCTTCGCCAAGGCCACGGCGCGCCTTGAAGAGCTGACGCGCGAGATCGGTGAGGCCGAGGAGCGTTGGCTGGAGCTGGAGATGCTGCGGGAAGAGATCGGGGCGTAGGGCCTGTCCTCATAATTGGCGCCGTTCTGATCGGGCCAAAACGGCCGAGAGCCCGGAGGAGCCCGCCGCCCGATGCCTGGGCATCGGGCAAGGGACCGACACAGCTCTCGGCTGTTTTCGCCCGACCCCTTCGGGGCGGGGGCCTTTTGGGCGGCGAGTGCGTCGCGCGGCCTTGCAAGCCGGGCGGCTTGCGGCGGCCACGCTCCTGCCCGCCGACCAAAATGCCTCCGTCAGAACGGCGCCAATTATGAGGACAGGCCCTAAGCCATACGATTTCCGTATCCGGACCCGCGCGAAAGCGCATTTACGGCGGCCGGCAATCCCTCCAAACATCGTGCAACTGCACAACACGAGGAACGACCATGAGACTGAAGGGCAAGACGGCGCTGGTGACCGGTGCGGCCCAGGGCTTCGGCTTCGGCATCGCCGAGACCTTCGTGCGCGAGGGCGCGCGCGTCGCGGTGCTGGACATCAATGGCGACAAGGCCAAGGAGGCCGCCAAGGCCATCGGGCGCCGCGCCTTTGCCGTGACCTGCGATGTCGGCAAGGCCAAGAGCGTCGACAAGGCGGTGGAGAAGATCCTCGCCAAGGTCGGCCGGCTCGACATCGTCGTGAACAATGCCGGCACCACCCATCGCAACAAGCCGATGACCGAGGTGACCGAGGAGGAGTTCGACCGCATCTTCGCGGTGAACGTGAAGTCGATCTACCTGATGGCGCGGGCGACCGTGCCGCATTTCCGCGAGCATGGCGGCGGCGTCATCCTGAACATCGGCTCGACGGCCGGCTTGCGTCCGCGTCCGGGCCTGACCTGGTACAACGGCTCGAAGGGCGCGGCGAACCTGATTTCGCAGTCGATGGCAGTCGAGCTCGCGCCCGACAAGATCCGCGTCAACGCCATCGCGCCTGTCGCGGGGGAGACGCCGCTGCTCGCCACCTTCATGGGCGAGGACACCCCGGAGCGCCGCAAGCAGTTCACGGCCACGATCCCGTGGGGCCGCTTCTCGACGCCGCAGGATATCGCCAATGCGGCTCTGTTCCTCTGCTCGGACGAGGCGGACATGGTGACGGGCTCGGTGCTGGCGGTCGACGGCGGCCGCTGCATCTGAAGTGACTGCCGATCCGCCATCGCGGCCGCCTGACGCGCCGTTCTGCGCTACCGGTGCTCACGGACAGAAGTTCGCTCCGCTCCGGTTCTCGAACGGCACGCCATACGGCTCGCGCTGACGAATCCTCGGACGCTTCAGAGGGCGGCTGAGTTAGACCAACTCGCCCAGCAAAGCGATCTCCTGACGGCGCACCACGGTGCCGTCAGGCTCAAAGCCGCGCTGTTCCAGCGTGATGCGCGGCGCTTTCGCGTCGCCTGCGATGCGGAAGAGGTGCCAGGTGCCGAGCTCGCCGTGGCCGCGTGGCCCGAGCGAGGCTGAGGGCACGCCGACGATCGGCACGTCATGGCCGGGGCCGGGGCGCCAGGCCAGCGAGAAGCTGTGATTATGCCCGTGCAGGACGAGGTCGGCGCCCTTGCGCTTCAGCATGGCCTCGAAGGCTGAGGCGTCGGTGAGTTCGCGGCCGCGCTTGGCCCCGCCGATATAGGGCGGGTGGTGGATCAGCACGACGCGAATCAATCCCTCGTCGCGGGCCCGTTCCAGCAGCGCCTCGGTGCGGGCGATCTGTTCGCTGCCGACACGGCCGGTCGCCATCAGCGGCAGGGTCGGCACGCCGCTGTTGACGCCGATGAGGGCGAGCGGCCCGCGCTTGCGATACCAGGGATAGCCGGAGCGGCCTTCGTCATCCGCAGACCAGGGAGCCAGCAGCCCCGCCATCGGCTTCAGCGATGAACGGGCATAGGCGTCGTGATTGCCCGGCACGAAGCTGACCGTGTCGCGCGGCCCAAGCGTGTCGAGGAAGGCGACGGCGGTGCGGAATTCGTCGGGCAGGCCGATATGGGCAACATCGCCGGTGCAGGCGATATGGTCCGGCTGCTGCTCATGGATATCGGCGACGATCCGCGCCAGGATGTCCATGTCATGGGCGTGCCGGCGCTTCCGGCGCCAGTTGACGTATCCGGTCGCACGCTTGCCGAAAAGCTGATGCAGCGAAAACCCGGCCAGCGGGCCGAGATGCGGGTCGGACAAATGCGCGAGCTTGAACACGCTCCAGCGCTTCCCCCGCCGCGGGCCGTCAGTCAAGCGCGCCGTGGGCGCGCCTGGACTGGCGGAAGGCGAAACGACTTCAGTTGGCGGCGCCGGTGAGTTCCGACACGATGCGCGAATCGGTCAGCGTGACGGCGGGCTTCCAGACATAAGCGGGCTTGGCCCTCATGCGGGCGATGATGAAAGAGAGCAGCATGGTGGTGGTTCCAGTTGGTAACGCAGGGTTAGTATCCCCTATGTGGGTCGCGGTTATGACAGGGCAAGGCCGCAGAAACGATTCCGTTATGCGTCATTTGCATAGACAATTAACCGGATCTAGAGACTTGCCCTGATGCCATCGCAGGCGCCGACCTCCGTCCCCGATTTCGAGAGCCCTCGTAGCGTGCGGGAGCGGCTGCTGGTCAGGCTGCTCCACATTTATTTCCGTTTCGCGCGCGGCATGACGTTCGGCGTGCGCGCAGCCGTGCTGAACGATCGCGGCGAGGTCTTCCTGGTTCGCCACAGCTATGTCTCCGGGTGGTACTTTCCTGGCGGTGGCGTCGAGGTCGGAGAGACGGTGGCCGACGCGCTCGAGCGCGAGCTGGCAGAGGAGGCCGGGCTCGCGCTGGTAGGCCCGGTGGCGCTGCACGGCATCTTCCTCAACCGCCGCGGCTCGCCGCGAGATCATGTGGCGCTCTATGTCGTCCGCCAATTCGAGCCCGTGAGCGTCAAGCGGCCTGACCGAGAGATCGCCGAGGCCGGCTTCTTCCCGCTCGATGCCTTGCCGGAGGGGACGACGCCGGCCACTCGCAGGCGGCTCGACGAGATCCTGAACGGGCTGCCATCGCCCACCGAATGGTAGCGGCCGGATCCTTGCTATTGCCTTTTCGGGCCGATGCTGTAGAGGCGCTTGCCATGAGCAACGGGCACAGCCTCCGCGACCTGCGACGACCGACGCGCTGAATGCGCCTCCCGGCTGGTGCGTCTGCGCGCGCCCGCCATCGCCGATCGCTTCCTCCTTGCTCTGCCTGTTGCCATGACATCTCTGCCGCTGACCATCCGCCACGAGCTCCCCGTGGACGCCGCCGCCATCGAGCGGCTGCATGAACGCGCTTTCGGCCCCGGCCGCTTCGCCCGCACCGCTTTCCGTTTGCGCGAGGGCGTGCCGCCTGACCCGGCGCTCTCCTTCGCAGCCCATGTCGGCACTTTCCTCGTCGGTTCGATCAAGGTGACGCCGGTGGTCGCTGGCGGCCACAAGGCGCTGATGCTGGGGCCGCTGACAGTCGATCCCGCCTTCGAGGGCCGCGGCATTGGCGCTGCGCTGATGAACCGCTCTATCGATGCGGCGCGCGAGGCGGGGCACGACCTGATCATGCTGATCGGCGATGCGCCCTATTACGCCCGCTTCGGCTTCAGGGTTTTGCCGCCCGGCCAGCTCGTACTGCCGGGGCCGGCCGATCCGGGGCGTTTTCTCGCGCTGGAGCTGGTCGAAGGCGTGCTGAAGCAGCGGCGCGGGGCGGTAGCCTCCGCGCGTGTAGGCTAAAGCAACGTCATTCTCGGGCGGAGCGAAGCTCCGACCCGACAATCTCAGGACGAGAAAAGCGCTGGTTTCCGAGATGCTCGGGTCAAGCTCGAGCATGACCGAGAGGCTCAAGCCTGTCGCTTGAAGCGACGGCCGCTTTCGCCGAGCCATCCCGCGACGAGCGCGCCGAACAATAGCGCCAGGCCGATCAGCCCGATGAAGAGCGGCGAGATCCGCACGCCGCGCACGATGCCGGAATCGCTGATCCTCAGCCCGATCCAGTCATTGCCGGCGAACTGGCTGCCGGAGCGCACGGGAACGATGCGCGGCACGTTCACGGCCGAGCCACTCTCGCGGCCGATACGGCGCGAGGAGCCGCCGGTCGCCTGGGCGAGTGATTGCAGCGCGGCGGGATCGCTCACCACCTCCATCAGCTCGCGCGGATTCTCGGGGCCGACACTGGCGAAAGCGATGAGGTTGTCGCTGGCGAGCCGGTACAGCCCCTGTTCTCCGGCCGGAATGCGGACCGAGAACAGGCCGGGGCGGCCGGGCTCGAGCGGGATGCTGCGCGACTGGCCATCAGGACCGGTGATGGTGATGGGGGAGGGGTTGTCGCGCAGCGTCTGGCGCTCGACCTCGACGAAGCTGCCGCGGGCCGTGGCGCGCAGCGCCTCCTCTTCCAGCTCGGGCTCCTTCATCAGCCAGTGGCTCAGGCGCCGCAGCAGGTCGAGATAGGGGCCGCCATCGCGGAAGCCGCGGGCCCAGAGCCAAGCATGGTCGGAGAGGAAGAGCGCGACGCGGCCTTTCTGCTCGCGCGCCAGCATCAGGAGCGGGCGCTCGCCGGGACCGGTCATGACCGGGGCAGCACCGGCGCGGGCCTGGGCGCCGACCATGCGCAGCCACTCGCCCCAGCGCGGCGGCGAGACCTCCGAACCCGGCAGGTCGCGGGTGACGGGGTGGCGCTTGCCGGGTTCGCTGACCTGGGCGCGATAGGCTTCGTCGATGACGGAGCCATCCGGCACGGCCGGCAGGATCTGGCCGAGCGGGGTGCGGGCCAGCGTCTGCGAGCCGGCATATTCGGGTCCCGCCGCGACGAGCAGCGCGCCGCCGTCGCGGACATAGCGGACGATGTTCTCGAAATAGAGCAGCGGCAGGATCGACTGGTTGGCGTAGCGGTCGAAGATGATCAGGTCGAATTCCTTGATCTTGACCTGGAACAGCTCGCGCGTCGGGAAGGCGAT